>Ga0302199_1000010_pt1 | contig 98008 bp, 71 predicted proteins | sample II_Bog_N2_3_FD_194588 | JGI IMG/M metagenome (GOLD analysis project Ga0302199, IMG submission 194588) | Peat permafrost microbial communities from Stordalen Mire near Abisko, Sweden - II_Bog_N2_3 | ecosystem: Environmental > Terrestrial > Soil > Wetlands > Peat | place: Sweden: Abisko, Stordalen... | reverse complement strand
TCTCGCGAGCAACCTTTCTTCCAACGGCAAACCGTCATCGTGCTGGAAAACTCGGGCCGAATTGATCCGGAAAAGATCGACGAGTACATCGCCGCGGATGGCTACCAGGCGCTGGTCCACGCGCTGACGGAAATGACTCCGGCGCAGATTGTGCAGGAGGTTTCAAGAAGCGGGCTGCGCGGGCGGGGTGGGGCGGGCTATCCCACGGGTTTGAAGTGGGGCACGGTGGCCAAGACGATTGGGACAACGAAGTATGTCATCTGCAACGCCGACGAGGGGGATCCGGGTGCATTTATGGATCGTAGTGTGCTTGAAAGCGATCCGCATCGTGTGCTGGAGGGAATGATCATTGCCGGCTACGCGGTGGGAGCGAGTCAAGGCTACATCTATGTACGCGCGGAATATCCACTGGCCATCAAGCGGTTGCAGACCGCAATTCGCGAAGCGCGGCGACTGGGCTTCTTGGGTAGTCAGATCTGCAGCGCAAAGTTCAGCTTTGATGTTGAAATCCGAATCGGCGGCGGTGCATTCGTGTGCGGGGAAGAAACCGCGCTCATCGCTTCCATAGAAGGCCGGCGGGGCACGCCGCGGCCTCGACCTCCATTTCCCTCCCAGTCTGGCTTGTGGGAACTGCCCACGCTGATCAACAACGTGGAATCGTTCGCTAACGTTCCAACCATCCTGCGGCGGGGCAGCGAATGGTATGCCTCGCTGGGCACGAAGAAAAGCAAAGGGACAAAAGTATTTGCGCTCTGCGGAAAAGTGCGGAACGTGGGTTTGATTGAGGTGCCGATGGGCACGCCGCTGCGGCAGATTATTTTTGAAATTGGCGGAGGGGTACCCGAAGGGCACAGGTTCAAGGCGGTGCAGACAGGCGGACCTTCCGGTGGCTGCATCCCGGAGCAATTTCTTGATCTTCCAGTGGATTACGAATCGTTGAAAGAAGTTGGGTCGATCATGGGGTCGGGCGGGATGATCGTCATGGATGATAGTGCCTGCATGGTGAACGTGGCGCGCTATTTTATGGAGTTCTGCATGTCCGAATCGTGTGGCAAGTGTATTCCGTGCCGTGCGGGTACGGCGCAGATGTTCGAACTGCTGACACGCATGACCAGTGGAACGGCGACGCCGCACGACTTGGAACTTCTGGAAGATCTCTGTGACATGGTCAGCAATACCAGTCTGTGCGGGCTGGGACAGAGCGCACCGAATCCCGTGCTCAGCACGCTGCGCTATTTCCGCGAGGAATATACCGAACACATCGTGGACAAGCATTGCCGCGCGGGGGTGTGCGAATGCAGCAAGTTGGCGGAGGTCTCCGCATGAATCCGGTGCCCGCTGTAAAAACACTTGTCATCGATGGCACGGACGTGAGCGCAAGCAGCGATCAAACGATTCTCGATGCCGCGCAAGAAAATGGGATTTCGATTCCTACCCTATGCCATCTCGATGGACTGACGGAAGTGGGAGCCTGCCGAATGTGCCTGGTGGAACTAAAGGGTTCCACCAAGCTGCAACCCGCGTGCGTAACGCTGGTTGAAGAAGGTATGGAGGTCACGACCCAGACGCCGCGCCTGCAAAAATATCGGCGCATGGTGCTGGAACTGTTGTTTGCGGAACGAAACCACGTCTGTTCCGTGTGCGTCGCCAATAACATGTGCGGATTGCAGGATCAGGCCAAGTCGCACGGCGTGACCCATGTCCGTTTTCCCTACCGCTCTCCGGCCCTGCCTGTGGATGTGTCCCATGAACGCTTCGCTCTGGATCACAATCGCTGCATTCTGTGCACGCGTTGCGTGCGGGTGTGCAACGAAATTGAAGGTGCGCACACTTGGGACCTCCTTGGCCGCGGTGTGAACTCCTTGCTCATCAGCGATCTGCATGAACCATGGGGCGAATCCGACACGTGTACGAGTTGCGGAAAGTGTGTGCAAGTGTGTCCCACGGGCGCGCTGTTTGATAAGAGCAAGGTCGGTGGCAAAGAGCGTAAGAATCCAGATTTCCTCTCGTACCTGAACGACATGCGGGAAGGTCTGCGATGAGCAAACCGACGCTCGCAACGGTCTGGCTTGATGGCTGCTCCGGCTGCCACATGTCAATCCTGGATATGGACGAACGGTTGGTGGAACTTAGCGAACAGTTCGATCTGGTGTATTCGCCACTGGTAGATTGCAAAGAGTTCCCGGAACAAGTGGACATCACGCTGATCGAAGGCTCGGTGAGCAGTGATGAGGACGACCGCAAAATACGGGCGGTGCGGGCCCGCACACGAATCTTGGTTTCGCTGGGCGATTGCGCAGTGACGGGCAATGTGCCCGCAATGCGCAACTCCATCCCCGTGCCCGAGTTGCTGGACTGGGTTTACAAGGGAAATGGTTTGCTGCAGGAGCAGGTGCCGGCCGACCGCCTGCCTTCTCTGTTGCCGCGTGTGCGACCGATACACGAAGTAGTGAACGTGGATGTGTTCGTTCCGGGATGTCCACCTTCTGCCGATACGATCTTCACGGTCATCAGCGAGTTACTTGCAGGCCGCGTTCCGGACGTAGCTGCCTTGTCTCGCTTTGGGGTTTAGCTGAGGCTGGGCCGAGCCACGCTTGAGAAGGGCAGGAAGATGTCCAAGACGATCACGATCGATCCGGTTACACGCATCGAAGGCCACGCCAAGATCACTCTCCAGTTGGACAACGAGGGCGAGGTTGCCGAGGCGTATTTCCACGTAACCCAATTCCGCGGATTTGAGAAAATCTGCGTTGGGCGCCCGTTCTACGAGATGCCGTACCTCATGGAGCGGATTTGCGGGATTTGTCCGGTGAGCCATCTGCTCGCCTCGGCAAAAGCTTGCGATGCACTGCTGGCCATGAAAGTTCCACCGTCGGCCGGGAAGCTCCGGCGCATCCTCAACTTGGCACAACTGATTCAATCTCACGCGCTGAGTTTTTTCTATTTGTCCTCGCCGGACTTTCTGATCGGGATGGACGCCGACCCCAAGGAGCGCAATCTGTTCGGTGTGATGCGCAAGCATCCGGAGCTCGGGCGGGGAGGAATCCGAATGCGGCAATTCGGGCAGCAGGTGATTGAAACGCTGGCCGGGAAGCGCATTCATCCAGGCTGGGTGGTTCCGGGCGGAGTGAATGAGCCACTCAGCGTGGAGAAACGTGACAAGCTGTTGGCGCAGATACCGGAAGTGATCGCGATCGCCCAGAAGGCCCTGGCTTGGTTCAAAATAGAATTCGAGAAATTCCGCGAAGAGATCCGCACCTTCGCGAATTTTCCCAGCCTTTTCATGGGATTGGTCACTCCAGATGACCGTGCAGGCTACTACGAAGGCAAGCTGCGGTTTACCGACTCTCATGGAAACATCGTGGCCGACAAACTGGAGGCTGCGAATTATCCAGAGTATCTCGGCGAAGCCGTAGAACCGTTTACCTTCATGAAGTTTCCCTATTACAAGCCCCTGGGCTATCCCGAGGGCATGTATCGCGTGGGACCGCTGGCGCGGATCAACCTGGTGGAAAACTGCGGCACGCCACTGGCCCAGCAGGAATGGATAGAATTCCGCGCCCTGGAGCGCGGGGCGGTGTTGAGTTCGTTTCATTATCACTACGCGCGCCTGATCGAGATACTTTTTGCGCTCGAGCACATGGAGGAATACCTGCTCGATCCGATCATAACCAAAAGCCACGCTCGGTATTCCGCATCGCTGAATAATCTCGAGGGAGTCGGTTGCTGCGAAGCGCCTCGCGGCACGCTGATCCACCACTATCGCGTGGATGAGCAGGGGCTGATCACCTGGGCCAACCTGGTGATTGCCACAGGGCATAATAATCTGGCGATGAATCGCGGCATTCTACAGGCCGCACGCCATTTCGTGCGCAGCGAAAGACTTACCGAAGGCATGTTGAACCGCGTCGAAGCGGTGATTCGCGCATTTGACCCCTGCCTCAGTTGCTCCACGCACGCGTACGGGCAAATGCCGTTGCAAATCCGGCTGGTTGCTCCGGACGGCAAATTGTTAGACGCGATTTGCCGGGAATCATTTTCGGAGAAACATGTGTAAAGCGCTGGTGTTGGCCTGCGGCAATTCACTGCGTGGCGACGACGGCGTGGCGTTCCAGGTTGTGAGTTACTTGCGGAACGATTCGTGCGATCCAGCGGCGGAATTTTATTGTCAGCAGCAGTGGACGCCCGAACTTGCCGAGCCAATCAGCCAGGCGGACATCGTCATATTTGTCGACGCCGCCGTGGGCGCGCCGCCGGGCTCAATCGCGTGCCGGCGGTTGCAGCCAGCTCCGAGTGCTTCGCTGACCAGCACGCATATCACTTCTCCCGACTCTCTCTTGCTCCTCGCCGAGGAACTTTACGGGAAGAGCCCGGCCCGCGCCTATTGCATCACCATCGCGGGAGACTCGTTTGAATTGAAGGAGACTCTCTCCGATCCGGTTTGCGACGCCATCCCCCGCTCGGGGGAACGGATCAAGGCGCTACTCTTCGAAGCCCCGATGCCGGAGGACTAGCGATGGTTTCCGCAGGGCAGAACCCTCCGGCTGGTCGACCGCTCGAGAAAGGCGAGCGCGCAGCAGACGTTCCCACATTTTTCAAGAAAAAGGGACTCGTACCTGAGTTCGATCAATTCCTCCGACGTAGCGGCCCAGGACATTTTGTCGAACCGACCCTACTGGCCGATGTGAAACCAACCATGCGAGTTGTGCGAACTCATCGAAGGCCTGACGATAACCCGGCTTTGCGTCTGCTGAGTTCAGGCTGTTCAACACCGCGTCCTTGGCGTGTTCAAGGTCGGGCAAGCGCAGGATGGACTTGGTACTGTTGCGTACTCTTCTGGAATTGGGCTTCTGCTTCATGACCGGTGGCCCCCGTGCCACCGATCATTGATCAGAGTAGTGCCCCGACTGTGGGGTGAGAGTTGCCCTCGACGCGACCAGAAATCCAGACCCGCGACTCCCGTGGTGAGTGCCGTAATGTCAGCGTTAGTTGCGATTGCTTCTAGCTTCTGCTCTTGGCTTTCGGCTTAGGTAAGCGCTCTTCATGATTGCCGGAGCGGTTCAAATGCTCAGGAATTCCGGTGATAAGGCCTTGATACTCCGTGAGGCGGTCACCCATGATGACCACTCCCTTAGAGGTGATTTCATATTCGCGGATATCCTTGCTATGGTTGCCCCCGCGCATCTTGATCACGACCATGATCTTGCGAAGCTGGCCGTCGATGCATACGTACCGAAGCCGGATAATGTCATCGGTAAGAAAAGAAATCGAGTAGGTACTGAACGGAAATTCCGTGAAAGACTCGTTCACCTCAACCGTGCTTAGAATCGTCACCCCGACTCCGGTCAAGGCGGTGATCATCCGGTAGAGCGATTCGCGAAAGTCCGCGCGGAAGCCGGGAGCCAGCGCCATCTCAAAGCCCGCCAGCGAATCAATCACCAGGCGTTTGGCGCCAATCTTCCGCACCGCCTCGAGAATCTCGTGCATGGTTTCATCCACCGAGAGGTCCAGCGGACGGAGATAGAGAATTTCGAGTTTCTTCTCTTTTCGCGGCGTCTTCAAATCCAGACCAAAACTGCTGGCCCGCTCCGCATACTCTTGCGGTCGTTCTTCGAAGACCACCACGATTCCCGGATCCCCCTGGCGTATGCCCTCAGCAATGAATTGGGTTGCCAAAACCGATTTTCCCGTCCCCGAAGCCCCTGCCACCAGGACACTATCGCCTTCAGGAATGCCCCCGCCGAGCATCTTGTCCAATTCCGGAATACCGATGGAAAGGCGCCGTGTACTGGGTATCTTCCTTGCTAGTCCAGCCAGCCCAAGAGTACGCGAAAAGGCTTGCAGCCCCGCTTGGGTAATGCGGAAGGTGTGCAGTCCGGGCACGGACGCCTGCCCGCGCAGTTTCACGATCTGGAGTTTCCGCACAATGGAACTTCGCTCCGCAACCTGGTAAAGCCAAAAGAGGCCATCGGAGACCGTGAAAACGGGATTGTCTCGGATCTCACCCTCGACATATTCCCCGACCAGAAAAGTCGTGGCTTGCCAACTCGTCAGCAGCAGGGCTAACCGCTGAATGAAAGATTGCAGTTCCACTTCGGTTGTACCGCCTTGCGCCTTCCGCACCACGGTGCGAAAGGAGTCCACTACCACGACGCCGGGGCTTGCCTTCTCAACCTCTTTCGTAATCTCCTCTAAGACCGCGTCCAGGTCCTTCTCCAACACCACCTGGCTCAAGTTGATGAAGCGGACGGCGGTGTTTAACTGGGCTTGGTCAAAGAACGTGTACTGTTGCTGGTAGCGCAGCATTTTGATGGCGGGTTCGCCGAGGATGGTGAAATAGAGCGCCGGGCGCTCCGGCGTCGCGTTGGCGAATATGATTTGGTGCGCCAGCGTGGTCTTGCCGCTTCCCGGGGCGCCCGCGATGATATTAAAAGAAAATTCCGGCAGACCGCCGCCCAGGATTTCATCAAGGCCCGGGACCCCGGTCGGCAGTTTGTTGATTTTCACTTTACTTGCTGTGCTCAAGCTTTCCCTCTTTCTCGGAAACGCGCCCGTTGAAGGCGGCCTCGGGCCACACATCCTGAACCAGGCGCAACGTTAAACCTTCGCCAATGAACGTGAGAAGCAGCCCGAGTAACTGGGCAATGAGAATGGCTCCTCCGTCCCTGGCCTGCTTATCACTTTGCGGGTCCAGTTCGTCCAGACCCTTTAAGGATCCATCCGCAGCGACCTGCACCACGCTAAGACCGGGAGCTTCCGCCCTGGCCAGCGTCAGAGCACGTGCAAGGAGCGAGCGAAAACCGGCAACTCCCGCGAGCGTAATGAGGGGCCGGCGCAGCTTCGCACAGACACGAAGAGCCGCAGGCTCCGTGGGCTCGGAGTTCTTGCCCGCAACGGCTTCGTAACTAAGAAGCCGTTGGGCCAAATGTCGCGACTCTGGAAGACTCACCATTTCCTTTTCCGGGCAAGGCGCGAACGCTGCACTCAGTTCGGCTTGGGACTTTTAATTGCCGCCACTACCGCCAATACCGTCGCCGTGTTCAGGACGTTTCCCGAGAGAGTCATCAGCGCGTCTGTGACGGGCGGATATTGCTCCGCCAGTCTCTCGAGACGTGCACTGACGCCTTGGAGATCATCGACTTCGTTGACGATCGCTTCAAAACCGATGGGCATACCGCTCTGCGAAACGAACTTAAAGTCCGGGAGAATTTCAGATGTCACCAGCTGCAACGTCACAGCTTCGCCCACAACTCGGACAAGCAGCCCGAGTAACTGGGTAATGAGAATGATTCCTGCCTCCCTGGCTTGGTCCTCGTCGACTTGCGGCCGAAGTTCGTTTAGACCCTGTAAGGAACCATCCGCCGCAACCTGTACCGCGCTAAGACTGGGAGCTTCCACCCTGGCCAACGTCAGAGCACGAGAAAGCAGCGAGCGAAAACCGGCAACTCCCGCGAGTGTAATCAGGGGCTGGCGCAACCTCTCACAGACGCCCAAGGCCGCGAATTCCGCCGGCTCGGAGGTTTTGCCCGCAGCGTTTTCGTATGCAAGAAGGCGCTCGGCCAAATCTCGCGTCTGTGAGGGAAGCATCATTTCCGTTCCGTGACCATGCAAAATTCCCGTGACACCTGGACGTGAAACTTTCAGCCTAATGTTACGCGTTTGGGAGTCGCTCGGATAGGGCGTGCTCCTGCTTCATCGGATTCGGTGGGCGCGGTGCCCGCCGTGGATCATTGTTTAGCCGCTGTCCCGCAATCGAGATGACGCGGCCCGCTAGTCGTGGAGAACGACGTTGAGAAGTGAACTGTGAACCTGTAACCCGCCTTCTGCGCCCCCGGCTTAGTCAATGAACCCCAATTTCCTAAACCGGTTCATGAAGAAGCTCACCTGCGAACGAGTCGTGCCCGCCATCTCTGCCAGCGTCTCTGGACTGATCTTCGGAATCACGGATACAGGAATCCCTTCCTTGCCAAAATGAGCGAGCATGAGAAGGACACGGGCTAAACTTTTCTCGCTGGAATTAAACAGTTGCTCAACCAGATCCTCTTCGTACTTGATGTTTCGCGTCAACAAATGTGCGGCGAACAGATCGGAAAGGGCGTTTTCCCGGTGACGGATTGCGCTGCTTTGGGCACGATTGCGGCAAATTGCACCAAAACTGCGGCAATCGCGTAGACGAACATCAAGCGACTGGTGCGCTTCCTCAGTCAGCCGACAGCACCGGTTCTGCCGGCCACCACCTAGTCGAACGGGGACAAGAAAACCGACGACGGCCTGCTCGCAGATCAAAAGGCGTTCTGTTGAGGGACTTTTTCAACACCTACTATCGATTACACTCATCGCGGCAGCTATCGGTATGCCGGTTCAGACAGCGAAGTTAAGAAAAAGTTGAAGAAGGCAAAATGCAAAGAAGCTATTGAAGAATTAAGAGAATAGCGCGCATCGCTCTGGATTCGGCGCTCAGTTGGCGACAAATCGGCGGAATCCGAAACATTCGTGCATATTGGATGACGATGTGAGACCGCTGATTGTGACCGCGAGCAACTGAGAGTCAAGTCGCTGCGACAATGATTGGCGAAACATCGCCATTGCACTCAAAACCTCCAATCGGGTCGGGCGAAACGGATTGCTGGAATTTTGTGACGTGACTTGTGACGTAACCCTCGCATCCATCCCCCTGCAAGTGGCTGTAAACGCCTGCTACGCTAGCCAAGTCGATTAAGGCTGAAATCGACATAGGGCTTTGCGCGTCTGCAACTTGGAGCTACTCCTCCTCACTCCTTAACTTATTGCGGTTTTTGAATTCGGGACCAGGGGGTCGGAGGTTCAAATCCTCTCTCCCCGACCAATTGTTTCCAACTACTTACATTGGCGGCGGGAACCCCAAAACCGACCCACCTGGTTTTGCCCCAGGTGCTCTAGCGCGGCGACCCGCATAAATACAGCACTTTTTGCGTAGCGAAGAGTGCAGCACCGTCTACAAAATCGACTACAGCGATGTGACGGAGAAACCAGAGGCCCTACCCGGTGCCTCGTTCGCTTGACTATTCTCCGAAAATGCGAGAAGCTGTCGCGCAACGCAGTGGGCGTCACCACGGGGCGCGCAGACCATGAGCAGCACCAATGATTCCACTATTGCATCGCTGGCTGACGCGACCGAGCGGGGTGACCGTTCTGCTGCAGACGCGCTTTTTGCAGCGCTCTATTCGGAGTTGCATCGGCTAGCTCGTCGCGAACTGGCAAGGCAAGGTGTGCCCTTGGGTTTGAGCGCTACCACGCTCCTCCACCAGGCTTATCTTGATATGGCCGAGCGTGAGGGCCCTGCCTTTCCCGACCGTGCCCGCTTCATGGGTTACGCGGCGCGGGTGATGCGAGGTCTGATTATCGACCACGCGCGGAATCGGCAGGCGCAGAAGCGCGGTGGCTTATTCGAGATTACCTCGTTGACCACTGACGTGCTGGAGAACCCTGTCGACCATCTCGAACTGGAGCGCATCGGTGAGGCGCTTGACCAACTTAGCAAGACAGAGCCTTCTCTAGCCGAGATCGTGGACTTGAAGTTTTTCTGCGGCTTCTCCTTTTTAGAAATCTCTGCTATGCGCGCCGTCTCGGAGCGAACGGTGCAGCGCAACTGGGAGAAGGCTCGGATTTATCTGCACCGCAACCTTCGCGGGAGTATGTCGCTATGAGGAGCCCATGCACGCGCCCAATCCCGACGAATGGCAGGAAGTAAGTCCTTATCTTGATGAGGCTCTGGCCATGCCGGCGGAGGAACGGGCTGGCTGGCTGGCCTCGCTGCGCGAGAGCAACCCAGAGTTGGCAAGCATGGTGGAAGCCTTGCTGGACGAGCACCGCCTTCTGGAGGAAGAGCATTTTCTCGAACACTGTCCTGCTCAACTGCCAGAGCCGGTGCTGGCTGGGCAAAGCTTCGGCACTTATACCCTGATCTCCGCCATTGGCCACGGTGGCATGGGCAGCGTCTGGCTGGCCCGGCGCAACGATGGACGTTTCGAACGCAAGGCAGCGGTCAAGTTGCTGAATCTGGCACTCATGGGGCGAGGCGGCGAGGAACGCTTCAAACGGGAGGGCCGAATACTCGGCCAGCTGAATCATCCTCATATCGCGGAACTGCTGGACGCCGGCGTGTCATCCGGCGGGCAGCCGTATCTTATTCTTGAATATGTCGACGGCCAGCACGCCGATGTCTATTGTGATGAGCACACTCGGAACGTCGAGGCGAGAATTCGTCTGTTTCTTGACGTGTTGGCCGCAGTCGCCCACGCTCACTCCAACCTAGTGGTTCACCGCGACATCAAGCCCTCCAATGTGCTGGTCACCAGCGACGGCCAGGTGAAGCTGCTGGACTTTGGCATTGCCAAGCTTCTGGAAGATGAAGCTCAGCCGGGAGCGGCAACCCTGCTCACCCGCGAAGCGGGATCAGCCTTGACCCCTCAATATGCGGCGCCAGAACAGATCACCGGCGAACCAGTCACCACCGCAACCGATGTTTATGCTCTGGGCGTGCTCCTGTTCGTGCTTCTGACGGGACAGCACCCAGCCGGCCCGGGTCCTCATTCCACCGGGAAGCTGCTCAAAGCCATAGTGGAGACTGAACCGCCGCGCATGTCTACCCTCGTCGCGCGCGGTGGCACTGACGCCGAACTGATCTCCTTTAGCGCATCGAAACGTGGCGCAACGGTCGAGCGGCTCCGTCGCCGCTTACGAGGTGACCTCGATACCATCGTGGCTAAAGCCCTGAAGAAGAATCCGCGGGAGCGCTATGCCTCGGTGAATTCCATGGCCGAAGACCTGGGCCGCTACCTTCGGCACGAACCCATTCGGGCCCGCCCTGACGCGCTGGCATATCGGGCGGCCAAGTTCTTGCGGCGGTATTGGCTCCCGGTGTCGGCGGCTGCGCTCGTGATCGCCAGCCTTTCGGCCGGCCTTTATACGGCGAGCCACGAGCGCGCGATTGCGGAGCGGCGATTCAGCCAACTCCGGCAACTGTCCAATAAAATCTTCGATCTCGACGAGGACATTCGTGACCTACCCGGTTCAACCCAGGCCCGGCAACGTCTGGTTTCGGCTGCTCTGGAATACCTGGATGGCCTAGCTCCCGCCGCCCATGGCGATCTGGACCTGAGCCAGGACATCGCCGACGGCTACTGGCGCGTGGCTGGCATTCAAGGCGTTCCCACTCAGCTGAACCTGGGCGAACCGGAGAAGGCCGAGGCGAGCATGAAACGCGCGGACGAATTGACGGAAGCGGTACTTGCGTCGCGGCCCAGAGACCGGCGCGCGCTGCTGCGCTCGGCGGGGATCGCACAGGAACGCATGATCCTAGCGCAGGAAGAGCACCGCGACGCGGACGCGATCGCATACGCCGGCAAGGCCTCCCATCGCCTGGATGAGTTTCTGCGATTAGGTGATGCTACGGATTCGGAACGTATCCAAATTTCCTCCGAGTACGGGAACATGGCTCTGGCGCACCTCAACATGCACATGTACGCGGAAGCGGTTCCCTACGCGCAACGAACCGCAGAAGTAATCCGGCCAATAGCGTCTGCCCAATATCTCGTCGCCCAGGGGCTGAGTTTGCTGGCCAGTGCGCTACGCTATCAGGGTAATTTGGAAGGCGCCCTGCAAGCCATTCAAGAAGCGAGAAAGATTTCCGAGCAGGCGGTGTATCCGAATCCCACCACGCGCATGCTGGATGAGTATGGAATATTCTTGCGCAACGGCTTGATTCTGGGAGAGGACGCAGATGTCAATCTGGGCCGGCCCGCAGATGCAATCGAGCCTCTGCACAAGGCCTTCCAGACCACCGAGGAATTTGCTGCTAAGGATCGCAACGACGCCGTCAGCCGCATGCGCGTCGCCCACTCAGGAACAGCACTGGGCAACGTCCTGCGCCAGCGCGATCCACGGGGAGCTCTTGCCGTGTATGACCTAGCCCTGAGTCGGGTCGGCGAGATACGGAACAGTCTGCCTGCGAGGCGTTCTCAGGCGACGCTGCTGGCGAGTTCTTCCTACGCACTGCTGGCCCTACACCGGCGCTCGGAAGCTATGCGCCGGCTTGAGAGTGCATCTTCAATTCTCCACGAAACGAAAGATATTCCGGCAGAAGGGCTCAAGCTCGACAGCGATGCGTACGTCGTTTCCTGTGCCTGGGCGGACTATTACGCGGCAGAGGGAAATCTTGATCGCGCCGTCGCTCTCTACGAGCAATTGCTGGGCAGAGTCATGGCCGCTAACCCGAAAGAATTCGATGACCTGCGAAACGCGCCCAAGCTCTCACTTCTGTATGAAAAAGTGGCTGGTGTTTATCGGCGCACCGGCGCGACTGCGAAGGCAAACGCCATGGAAGCACGCCGGTTAGACCTTTGGCACCGCTGGGACAAAAAACTGCCCAATAACACCTTTATTCGCCGGGAACTTGAAGCCACAAGGCTTGAATCCGGCCCGAAACCCGTCACATCTGGGGCGGAGTGACCTAATCCGCGCCGAAATTTTCCGCAAATTCCTTGTTTTGCCTGTCGTCTTTTGCTCTTCGTTTTCGATATCCCAATAGAAGCCGTTCTGAATCGGCCCAACCTGGGCTGTCTGATGAGGCTTCCGCCACCAGCCAAAGGCGGGCGGACGGATTCGAGCCAGCAAGGAGACGTTGCGTTAGTAAGTTTGCGATATAGATAGAAACGCGGCTTGAGCCGCGCAGTAACCAGCACCGAAATTTGAATTCCCATTCCGGACTGGGCCGACGAACAAAATTTGCAGGAAGAAAAAACTAGACGGAGAATGGCCATGAAAAACTCGAAACTACAGGTTCTGCCGATCCTGGTTCTGTTGCTATGCATGCTTTCCTGGGTGGGGGCCTTTGGCCAGATAACACCCAGCCAGGACGCCTTCACCAACACGGAAGCGGCGTCGACAAACTACGGCGCCAATGTGCTGCTCGACGTGAATGGCGCCAAAGAGATCGTTTACATCCAGTTCAATCTGGCGTCGATTCCTGGCAGTGCCAACGTCAGCCAGGCCACTCTGAAGTTGTACGTGCACACGGTCACCACCGCCGGCAGTTTCAATGTGGATTATGTGAACGGCAGCTGGGCGGAGAGCACCATCACCAGCAGCCTCTCCCCGGTGCTGGGAACTACGATTGCTCCGAGCGTGCCGATCACGGCCGCGTCAAAGAACCAGTACATCCTGATTGACGTTACTTCCGCTCTGCAGGCATGGCTGAGTGGGAGTCAGGCGAATGATGGTATCGCGCTGGTGGCGAATGGCACCTTCAGCGCCAGCTTTGACAGTAAAGAGAGCGCGACGACCAGCCATCCGCCAGAGTTGGATGTTGTGTTCGCCGGTGGCGGCGGTGGAATCACCGGAATCACCACGGCCAGTGGCAGCGGGTTGATCGGTGGCGGCACGAGCGGCACGCTCAATCTATCGCTAACCAACACCTGTGCAACCAGTCAGGTGCTGGCATGGAACGGCACAGCATGGGCCTGCGCAAATCCCAAGGGCACCGGCACCATCACCGGCGTGACGGCGGGCACGGACATGACCGGAGGCGGCACGAGTGGGACTGTCACCTTGAATCTGGATACAACCAAGGTTCCGCAGCTAGCTGCGGCGAATGTTTTCACAAATAATCAGACCATTGCGGGCACCAGTTCCAACTTCGGATTGACCGTTTCCGGCGCGACCTATGAAGGCATTCTTCTGTCCGGGCCGGAAGCGTTCATCGGAGCCGCCCTGGAACTCGAAACCACCGGAACCAACGGCATGTATTGGCAGATTCTGAATACCGGGGCTACCTCGGCGCAGGGGATCAACAAGCTGAACTTCCGCAATGACAGCACCGGGTTGGATGTCATGACTCTGTTGCCCAACGGGCAGGTGGGCATTGGCGCAACAGCGCCAACCGCCTCTGCATGGTTAGAGGTCCAAGCGCCGCAGAATGGCGGCTCCGCCAGCTTAGACGCCAACGGAACCAACGGAATTATTGCCGTCGGCGCGACCAATCCAACCGGCGAGAATGCTGGCGGATCTGGAATCATCGGCATGGGTGGACACGGACTCGCCCAGGACGCCGACGGCGGATACTTCGAAGGCGGGACTGGCTCGTCGTTTGGCGACGGCATGCAGGCGATCGCCGGCAGCGGCGGTATCGCAGGCAACTTCAACGGGAATGTAACCATTACCGGCACGCTGAGCGCGGCCACGAAGAACTTCAAGATCGACCACCCGCTCGATCCCGCCAACAAATACCTCGTGCACGCCTCGGTGGAATCGTCGGAGATGATGAACATCTACACCGGAAATGTCATCACCGACGCGCAGGGAGAGGCCAGAGTGCAGTTGCCCGACTGGTTCGAAGCCGTCAATACCGACTTCCGCTATCAGTTGACGGTGATTGGGCAGTTTGCGCAAGCCATCGTGTCCAGCGAAGTTCAGAACCATGAATTCGCGATTCGCAGCAGCGTGCCCAACGTGAAAGTCTCCTGGCAGATTACCGGCGTGCGCCAGGATGCCTTCGCCAAGGCGAATCCGCTCGTCGTGGAAGAAGAGAAGGAACCGCGGTTGAAGGGCTTCTACCTGCATCCGGAGTTCTACGGCGCGCCCGCCGAGAAGCAGACGGAATGGGCTCGCCATCCGCAGATGATGAAGCAGATCAAAGAACAAAGACAGAAAGCTCAAGAGAAGTAACACCAGGACTAAACCAATCGTACTGCTAAGTGCCGTACAGCCGAGCGCCCCACTCTTGCGCGTTCTGTGCGCAAGGGTGGGGTGCCACGACCGCAGTCAATCTAGCAGGCTGCGGAAAAAGGGTTCGGTAGAGAGCATGGCTTGCCTTCCGGTGGTTTTCCGATGCCATTGTCGTCGGGTTGGCCACGTTGAAGGGTGCTCAGAGCAGACCTTTGACAGTTATGCACACTGCCGCTGTGGGGCACTACGGATTAGGTTGCGGATGCGAACTAAGTTGTAAGCCGCCGCCGCGAAGGTGAACATCCAACTGACGCGCTCCAGTCCGCGATGCCGTAGCTTGCGCAACAACCCGATGCTCTTCATCCAGCCGAACACCTCTTCGATCCGCTTGCGTTTCCTCTGACTGACTTGATACCCCGTATGGCGCGTTGTGCGCTCATCCACGGCGCTGCGGCGATTCGTGTCGTTCTGCGCGATGTGCGGCGTAATCTCCATGTGGCGCAGTTCGGCGATGAAATCGTGGGCATCATAACCCTTGTCTGCTCCAAGCGTGACGCGGTGAGTGCCGGGCAGACCTTCAGCCATCAGCAACGCGGCATCGCGCTCCGCCGAACCGTACGCTCGCGTGGTGAGTGTCGAAACCACCAGACCGTTGCGGTTCTCTGTCAGCAGATGGCCGCGATAGGCCAGCACCGCACCGCTGCCTCGGCTCTTGCGTGACAGCATGGCATCGGGGTCGGTAGTCGAGCAGTGGGTCTGGTTGTTGCGCTTCTCGCGGTGGAAGTTTACGGTCGGGTTTGAGCCTTCGCCCGTTCCAGTGGTGGGCGGCTGGCGGTCATCGTCGACATGGCGAAAGCTCTTTTGTCCGGCCCATGCCTCCAGTAGGGTTCCATCCACGGTGAAATGCTCATCGGAGAGCAGATTTCGCTGTCGTGCCTGCTTGAGCACGGCTGCGAAGAAAGCGTCGGCGATGTTGCCTGCAAGTAGACGCTGGCGATTCTTCGTGAACACCGTCACATCCCAAATCGGATCATCCATGTTCAGTCCCACAAACCAGCGGAACAACAGGCTGTAGTCGAGTTGCTCCATCAACATCCGTTCGCTGCGCACCGAGTACAGCACTTGGAGCAGCAACGCACGCAATAACCTCTCCGGTGCGATCGATGGCCGTCCACTCTTGGCGTATAGTCTGCTGAAACGAGGCTTCAGTTCGCGCAGGGCTTCATCGGCCATGACACGTAGCTGCCGAATCGGGTGGTCGTGAGGGATTCGTTGCTCAGGGCTTACGTAGCTGAAAACTCCTAACTGCTGATCGTCTTGTCCACGCATGTCTTCTTCTTATCAGGTTCTGTTGTGGAAACAAGAGAGTTTTCAGGTACAGCACCAGCTTCTTCGAAGTCGATGCCTCGGCAGGCGCAACGGCCTGTTTGCAGCAGTTATCTTCAATTGTCTGAGGAGGAGCGCATACCAGACTTGTTTGCTTAACGAGGCGAATCTATGTGGAACGGAGCGCCTTGTGACTTGAAGTTCGCGATTTCCTCCATCGACCTGTTCCATTTAATGCGGTTAGAAGGCTGCCACTTTGGGTCGGCGAATGCCTTACACGGTTCGTTTGGAAATTCGGTGAACGTCCAACCCGTGAAGAACCAGTCGTTATGCTCATATACCGCATGCACAACAGCAATGCCGTTAAACATCATGCCTTCGCGGCGGGCCTTCCCGCACCCATAGACATCGAAACCATCATCGTTTTTCTCGGATCGGTCGGGGTTGAATTCGAGGAGGTCTGGCATCTGTGCGAAATCTATCCCATGCTCATGTTTCATGGCAGCAATGAATGTCTGCCGATCTGCACCTCCCTTGCCGGTGTCCGAGACCAACTCGTACAGCCTGTCCCACTTTCGTCCTCTATATGCTTCCACATATGCGCCTAACCGTTTGGTCAAGGCTTCTCGTTGCGCGGCTGGAATCTCGGACAGTGGTTCCGTCCCTCCTCCAGCGACACAGAGGGCAGAGGCAAGACATGCAGCAAGGATGAGAACAATTCTCCTACGGGTATTCATCTCGACCTTATTATCACAAAGCAAACCCTTCGCGAAACCGAGTTTTTCCGCAACCTGCTAGGTAAACTCCAGCGGAGTCCCGGTGTGTCCAACCAACCAAATCGGAGAGGAGTAGGCCCTCACGACAGCCTGTCACTATTCCAACTACTTACAGTAGCTGTGCGACTCCAAAACCGACCCACCTGGTTTTGCACCAGGTGCTCTAATGCGCCGACCCGCATAAATACCGAAGTTTTTGCTCCGCGAAGAGCGCTGGACCGTCTACAAAATCGACTACAGCGATGTAGCGGACAAACCAGATGCCCTACCTATTGCAAGCTTGAGCGACAAAGAACCGCGAGTGTAGGCATTGCCACACAGCGGCGGCCAGAAGTACTCCGATCACACTGATAGGGCGAAGCAAAGGACGAGACGTTGCAAGCGCCGATGCGACGGCTTCGGATTGCCTCCCGACACGCCTGCTGGCAGCAGCGCTCAGGAAGAAAGACATTACATAGACTTCTTTTCGTCATTGTTGCGGACCGACAGGGATTTGGCGGCGATCAGGCCGAATCCCTTGCCGCGCGCAAGTTTTTCCAATGCGACGAGATCTGCGTGCGCCTCGACTCCCTGTCCTAGCTTCCTTTTCAGTTCTGCAAGCGTGAGCCGCGTTTCCAGTTCAATTCCCAGGAGAAGATGAGCACGAGCGCTGTCGAGGGTCCGCTGCAGCTTGGGGCGCGCCGCCGCCATATGGCCGATGGCCAGTTCGACACGAGCAGAGACTAGATCGAACTGGAGCCGGTTGAGTTGATTTGTACTTTTCGCGGCCAGCGCCCGACTCGCTTGCTCTTCCTTGGCTGCTTCCACGGGCTTGCCCTCGTCCAGCAGCCCCTCCATCAAGGTGACGCTGGCGGCGAGCTCATCGTCGGCTTGACCGTCCTGATGAAACTGCTCCTTGCACTTGCGGATCACAGTTTCGGCATCGGCGGCATGCCCTTCCTCAAGCGAGAGCCGCGCCAAGGCGAGCTCCGTTTCCGCAACGCTTTGCTTTTCTCCCAACTGTTTGCGCAGGGCCAGCGATTCTTCATAAGACTTGCGCGCGGCCGTCAAATCTCCGCGATCCGCAAGCACGTCGCCGACTCCGGAGAGTGCATACGCAATGGCGCGTTTGTCGTCAATCTCTTTAGCGATCGCTCTTGCCTCTCGATAACTGGCAAGCGCCGCTTCGAGATCACCACGCCGTCGCTCCACTTCGGCAAGGTCAGCGAGCGTGAGTGCGACGCCGTCCTTGTCTCCCATTTCCTTGTAGCCCGGAATCGCGTCTGAGAGAGAGCGTGCCGCATCGGTCAGATTCCCGCGAGCCAGATAAATATCGCCCAGGTTACCGGAGGTGGTTGTTACGCCCTCGAGATCGCCGACCTGACGAAACACCTGGATCGCTTCCCGGTACATAGCCTCCGAGCGGTCCAAGTCGCCCTGTTGATAGTAGAGGATGGCGAAATCGTTCGTGGCTCGAGCTGCGTTGTCGCGATCGCCAACTGCTGTGTAACTCTTTCGAGCATTGTCACAGGCTTGGGCGGTGGAATCGCCATTGCCGATCTGACAGAGAACTCCATAGGCTCGCGCAACCAGTAGCCGCGAACCCTGAGTGGTCCCCTTTTCGACTGCGCGCCGGGCCGCAGCCTGCGCCTTGACGACATCGTTGTTGACCCACGAGCGCGCCTCGATATAGTCGATGCGTGGATCGTCGCTCGAAGGAAACGGAAGATGCCGGAGACCTTCCAGCGTGTGCAACGCATCCTCGGGATTCACCCATCGCTGCTCGTTGGCGAGTCGAAGGCCGTAGTCCAAATTGTCCGGGAACTGCGTAAACAGTTGCCGATACGCATCGATGGCGCGTGCCCGCTCTTGGATCGTGGCATAGTACTGACCGTCGATCAGCAGGCGATCTTCCGGCCCCAAATGCTCGGAGAGAGCGCGTGCCCGCTCGATTTCAGCGCGGGCCTTCGTCGCGTAGCCCAGATGATTCCATGCATCGGCCAAAGCAGCATGCGAGAGCGGATAGCCGGGGTCGGCGGCGACGGCTTTCGTCAGCAAATCGCGGGCGTGTATATAGTCGAACGCCCATAAACGTTCCTGGCCCTCCGTATAAAACCGTACTGCCTCTTGATTGGATGGAAGAGCGGCCCTCGCCTGAAGGCTGGCTTGGGCGGAGGCTGAGCCGATTCCCAGGCTCTGTCGAAGCGCCTGACCTGCCTGGGTGGCGAGTTCGAAAAGGTTCGCCTCGCTGCCGGTAAAGGATTGTTCCGAAATGGTCTCGCCGCGGACCGTATCCTGCACGCGTACATCGAGCCGGATGCGTTTGTCTCCGTTGCCCGAAAGCGGAGTATACGAACCGAGGACCACCACATCGGCGCCGGGGTTGATTCGCAGGCGCTGCAAGGTTCCCTTGGCCAGGCTGTCTTCGTCGGGAAGGGGCAGCTCGCGTTTGACTCGGGCAACGTCCTCGCCCGGCACCATTCGAAGGGTGCCATTGGCGGCCAGTTCTGTGTTCAGCATTTCGGCAAAGGCTGGAGACAACCAGTTGTCTTCCGGGTGACCCGGCAGATTGCGGAAGCCAAGGACAGCCACGGAGCGACGGATCCGCAGCGGAGTTCCTGTACCGGCGGCTTCCGCTTTGTCGGCTGGGTGACGAGGTCGCGCCCGGAATGCGTAGATCGCGCCGCCCACGAGAAGCAGTACCAAGGCTGCCGTTAGCCAGTACTCTCTCCTGTTGTGGGAGGGCGCGGCTTCAATCATGCCGATTGGAGGTAGGACCGAAGACTCTTTCCTTACCAAGACGGCCGGCGGGGGTAAGTCTGGCGATCGAACGGGTCCCAAAACTGTGATCGGGGCCACGAACCGGTATCCGCGGCGCGGAAGGGTTTCAACGTAGCGCGGCGTGTCGGCATCATCGTTAAGTGCGTCCCGCACTTTTCGGATGGCCACGCCCAGGCTGTTATCGAACTCAACGAACGTGTTTTCCGGCCACAGGCGTTGCCGGACTTCTTCCCGGGTGACGATCTCTCCGGGCCGCTCCAAAAGCAGCACGAGCAGTCGATAGGGAAGGTCCTGGACTTTCACGCGGGTGCCACTCCGCGCAAGCGATTCCTCTCCGGTGTCCAGTTCGAACGGACCGAAGCGGTAACGAGGCCGGGTTGGAGCCACTCCGGGCATGCCCTTCCCCCAAGTTGGAAGATGGTAGCACAGCAGACAGCGCAAAACTCCAGTTAAAGTCAGCTCGCAAGTTGCTGTGGCACAGGCACTTTTTAGTTAAGGAACACTTAAAACCAAGTTTCATTGACCCGGCTGCGGATCTGAATCATATTCGCGGTCGCCGGGGGCCGGATGTCGCGTTCAGGAAAGCAATTTCTAGGACGGGGGGACGACGGGGCCGGCCTCTGGAGATTCTTTCGATACTCCAGCCAAGGAGAACATTATGATTCGCAAGGGCACATTCAAAGACACCCTCAACCGCCTACGTCATGCCGTCTGTGCATTCGGGCTCCTGATTTGTTTTGCCGCGGTGCCCGTGCACGGCCAGGAAGTTCACATGCTCTCCTACAACAATGTAGGTTGGACGGACCAAAACCTCGCTGGAGTCTCCCCGAATTCAGGGGTCGCCGCCTATTTCACGACGCCGAACGACCAACAACACGTCTTCTATTTGGGGGGATTTCCCTCGACCCATGTGCACCAACTCTTCTACAACGGCAACGACTGGGCGGACGAAGACCTTACTGTTGAAACTGGCGCCCCTGCCGCTCGCGGAGGAACGATTACGGGCTTTTCCGTACAAAACTACAGCTATGTTTACTACACCGACTACGCTAGCTCCCACCTTCATCAAATGCTCTACAACAACATCGACTGGACCGATATCGACCTGACCGCCATCACAGGAGGTCCAGCGGCATGGGCCGGCAGTGTGGTTGCTTTCACGACAACCCCGGCATTGCACATCTTTTACATGGATATGGCAACCCAGCACATTCACCAGATATTCAATACCAACGGCACGAACTGGCAGGATCAGGATTTGACCGACATCACCGGCGGCACCCTGGGGTCCTTTGCTCACGAGGGGATGGCCGGATTCAACATCGGCAACTATTCCTATCTTTATTTTGTATCTCAAGCTGACGGCCACGTTCACCAATTCCTTTACAACAACTCGAACTGGTCCGACGAAGACTTGACTGCGCTCACTAAGAGTTCGCCGTCGCAGAGTGAATCACATAGTGTCGCAGCCCTCGTAATCCCAGGCACGAAGAAACTGCGCGTCTATCTGCAAGCCGCCAACGATCACATTTTGCAGCTGGCCTCAACCAACAACCTAAAGTGGAGCAGCTCCGACTTGACGAAGAAAGCGAAAGGGCCGCTACCTGACACTGGGACGTCCATCGTCGGTTTCGCCACCGCTCCGAACAATCAACTCCACATATATTACGTTTCGGGCAATGACGTGAACCAATTGTTCCTGCCGACTCCCTCTACGGTATGGCAAAACGAGGATCTGACCGCCGAGACTAACGGCGGACTCGCCATTGCCTACGATGGCATTGCCGGCTTCTCGTTACAGAACCTGCAATACGTGTTTTATGTGGCAAATTGAGCTGTGACTCCTGCGAGAGCGGGCAATCCGGGCAGCAGAAAGCGTTTCACAAATTCCTGAGAAACAAGTGAAGAGGAAAACATTATGAATCGCAAAAGCAGCAACCAAGGCATCGCGAATCGCCTGCACCATGCAGTTTGCGTATCCGCGCTTCTAATCATGCTCGCCGCCCTGCCCGCCTATGGGCAGCAGCAGGTCCACCAACTGCTCTACGACAATAGTAACTGGACGGACCAGAATCTCAACGGATCGCAATCGATCTCGAACGGCCCGGTAGCCGCATTCCTGACGACGCCAAACGACCAGCCGCACGTCTACTTTCTGGCGACCAACGGCCACGTCCACCAGCACTTCTACAACGGAGTGAGCTGGTCGGACGACGACCTGACGGCTTTATCCGGCGGATCGGCGGCCAGCGGTCAGGTGAGCGGGTTCTCGGTGGGCAACTACCAGTATGTTTACTATGTTTCCCTGAACGCTCCGCAGCACGTTCACCAACTCCTCTACAACAACGCCGGATGGGTCGACAGCGATCTGACTGTGCTCAGTAAATCAAACGTGCAGGCGATCAACTATTACGGGCTGGTTGCCTTTACAACGTCGCCGGCGCTGCACGTTTACTACCAGCAATACCCCATCGGCGACATCCATCAGCTTTACTCCACCGATGGCACAACCTGGCAGGATCAGGACTTAACCACGCTCACGGGGGCCCCGCAGCCTTACATCCTGTGGTCTGGATTCAATATCGGCAACCTGCAGTATGTCTACTATCAGGACAAAGTTAGTCTTGACCTCCATCAATTGAATTACAACAATTCCAGCTGGTCCGACACCGACTTGACGGTTACAGCCAAGACGGTGCGGCCGTCGCTCTCTGGCGAGGCTGCGTTTGTCATCCCCGGCACCAAGAAGATGCGGGTCTATTACGTTAACGACGACAATAACCACATCATGCAACTCGCCTCCAGCAACGGCAAAACTTGGGCCAGTGCAGACTTGACAAAGAAGTCAAAGGCGCCCAAACCGGACGGCGGCACTTCGATTCTCGCTTACGCAACCACTCCCAATGACGACGTCCACGTGTTCTATGAATCCGGAGAGCATATCTGCGAGATTTTCCAGCCCACAACAACAACCTGGGCGAACGACGATCTCACGGCTGAGGGAAACGGCGGACCTGCGGTCGATTTCACCCGTATCGCAGGGTTCTCGCTGCAAAACTACCAGTACGTATTTTACGTAGCGCAGTGACGCTCGCGGTGTCCAAAAGTGTCGGCGGCGCCGGCCCTTGTTCTCAGATCGCGCCAGAACGCAGTTGCACTTAACGGAACGCTAATGGAGGAACTACAAATATGAAACGGCTCTCGATGTTGTGCGCTCTCTTTGCAATGCTGTTGAGCGTTCTTGCGATGTCTGCCTTGGCTCAGATCACTCCCAGCGACGACTCCTACACGCTCACCACTACACCCACCGTCAATTTTGGTGCCAAAACTACTCTGGAAGTGGAGAGTGCGGGAGCAACCACCTTCGTCCGCTTCGACCTTTCCGGCATTCCTCCGAGCGTCACCGGTGCGATGGTCGCCAAGGCCACGCTGAAGATTTATGTCAGCACGGTAACGACCGCCGGGTCCTTCAACGTAGACCTGGTCACCAGTTCGTGGACGGAGAGCACGATTACCGCGAACAACGCGCCCACTCTCGGCGGCGCGATCGCCTCCGCCGTGCCGGTGACCACGGCCGACAAGAATAAGTATGTTCTGGTGGATGTCACCGCAGCCGCTGTGGACTGGTTGAACGGCACCGCCAACGATGGCATCGCGATCGTACCCGACGGCGCCGTTTCGTTCGCTCTGAACAGCAAGGAGACGACCACCACCAGCCATCCCGCGGAGTTGAACATCGTGTTGACCGGACCGGCCGGACCTCCGGGACCGATCAGCGGAGTGACGGCGGGAGCAGGCTTGGCGGGGGGCGGCACCAAGGGCAACGTCACGCTGAGCTTGTTGACAACGTGCTCCAGCGGACAGGTTCTGCAATGGAACGGGACTACGTGGGTGTGCGCGACTTCGAAAGGCGCGGGCACGATCACGGGTGTAACCGCAGGCACCGACCTGACTGGCGGAGGCACCAGCGGCTCGGTCACACTCAATCTCGACACCACCAAAATTCCGCAACTGACGTCGAACAACATCTTCATCGGAAACCAGACATTTTCAGGCAACGCCGGCATCGGAGCCGCCGCCAGCACGAACAGTTACACGCCATTAACGGTCGGCACCGCGAACAGCTTCGGAACCTGGCTGGCAATTGCGAACAGCAGTAGCGGCGGCCACACCTGGAACATCATTTCAGCGGGTGCAGGCAATGCTGAAGGTGCCGGGAATATTGGAATCACGGACCTCACCGGCAAGAGCACCATTTGGCTGGAGGGCAACACCAACACCTCCAACCTGACCGCGACCGGAGGCGTGAGTGCGGCGACGCTGGCTGCAACCAATACTGCCGGCAGCGCAATCATTGACGCGGACGCCTTCGGGAAAAACAGCGGTGCTTTCACCCCGGGACTTCGCTTCGGCGGTGCCTCGAGCGGCGAAGGCATCATTTCCAATCGAGTCGGTGGCAACAACGCTTTCGGCCTGCAATTATTCACCGAATTCACGCCTCGTATTTCCATTCTCCAGAACGGCATGGTCTCGGTCGGCATAACCAATCCCACTTCTCAACTGGACGTGTGGGCGACCTCGAATGGATACAACGCGATTGATGGCTACGGGGGGAACGCTGCAAACGGTTCAGGCGGGAACGGAGGCTCCGCTGTCTACGGCCTTGGCGGGAATGGTGATCTGACTTCGGGTTCGAATGTTGGCGGCACCGGAATTTTCGGCGAAGGCGGAATCGGCGACAACACAGACGGTGATGGTGGTGTTTTCTTCGGCGGCAATTACTCTACTTACGGCGACGGTATCTTCGCAGCCTCGGGTAGTGCGAACAGCTGGGCCGGCTTATTCCAAGGCAACGTCGGCATCAACGGCATTCTTTCCGGTGGCGGCGCTTCCTTCAAGATCGATGATCCGCTCGACCCCGCCAACAAATATCTGTCTCACTCTGCCGTCGAATCGCCCGACATGATGAACATCTACAACGGCAACGTCGTCACCGATGCCAATGGTGATGCCGTCGTCCCGCTGCCGGAGTGGTTCGAAACTCTCAACCGCGACTTTCGCTATCAACTCACGGTGATTGGGCAATTTGCTCAGGCGATTGTCACCGCCGAGGTTGCGAACCACCAGTTCAGCATCAAGACCGACAAGCCGGCGGTGAAGGTTTCCTGGCAGGTCACCGGCATTCGTCAGGACGCATGGGCCAATGCACACCGGATTCCGGTGGAAGAGCAGAAGAACGTTCGCGAGCGCGGCCATTATCTGAGCCCCGAGCTATATGGCGCGAGCGAGGAGGCTGGCATCGAGTGGGCACGCCATCCCGAAAACATGAAACGCATGAAAGAACTGCGCCAGAAACAAAGCTCGCCGCATGCGTCGACGGCCCAGAAATTGGGCCCCGTAGCGTCGGCAACGCGCTAGGCCGCGAAAGGGAGAACCGCGCTTCGGCGCGGTTCTCTTTCCCGCACGCGCCCAAGAGCCACAGGGTAATCTTTGAAAACGCATTCGTACGCGTGCTCGAAGTCAGCGTATCGCCAGGGTGGGAGCGTTCGCGACATTCCGAGCGCGAACGAGGCAACTCATCCCGGCACATGGAGTGTTGATTGGATGAAGCCCGAACCCACGCACGCCGTTGAAATCCTGGAGGCGCCGGATTCCAATGGGCCGCCCGACCTTCGCATTGAAATCAAGGGTTACCCCTAAAATCGAGGTCAGAAGAACCAGGCCATCACGGGGAACAGATGCTCCTTCCATAGCGAGCGATAGGACCCTTGTTGACATGGCTGATTGAGGTGAAGAAATATGAAACCGTCAGCAATTCTCGCAACCGCACTCGGGCTCTGCTTAGCGCTGATCGCAGGCGGCAGCACGACACCACTCACGGCAGATCCCCTGACAGGTCTTCCTCTCTATCCGGCCACCGATTCTCGTCTTCATTTGGGAAACGATCCCACCCGATTGCCCGAGTCGAACGTCTGCAAGAGCAAAATGCAAGCGGACTTCTATACGGTTTATGACACCAAGGTGGACGCCGCCCTATTGTGGTATGGTGCTCACCTTCCAAGCTTCAAGAGAACGCACGCTTACGCCGCCAATCGCTCCCAAGATACTTTTTACAACGCTGAAGGGACCATATCTGTTTCTGTGACCGGAAGTTCGGGTAGAGCGGGTGAGAACACCGAGACCTATTCCGTCGTTTACTCGCTCTTTCAACCCGCCCTCGTGGAGAAAACGATCATCGGGCTGAATCAGCAGAAAATCGTCTGTCAGTGACCACCCTACTGAAAGATGCGGGTTCCAGGTGTGCCCTCGATAGGATGAACGAAACGGCAGGCCAACGGGAAGCTGCCGTTTCAGTCTCTCTGGAAAGTCCGACTACTCAACTCACACTGGTTTTTTCGCCGGGGACGGCGGACGCGATCGGAACCTCGTTGTTTCTCTCTTTGTGGCAAGAGGCACGCGGGTTCTTGAAACTTCTCCTCCCTTGGTGCTACGTGGCATAGCCCGGTAAGTTAACGCGCCAGCACTATTTCGGGTCGTCCCCATGGAACGGCCGTCGCAATCTCTCGCTGCGTCACTGTTCGACGGTGAAGACAAAGGCAGCGGTCGGACCAACGACGAGTGAACTGGGCCCAGACGCGCCGTTCTGGATCGTCGCCGCTTCGCCGGTATTGGCATAGGCGTAAAGAATGTGACGCCCCACAGCGAGCTTCGGCGTGGTCACGGTGACCGTGCCCGTGGTGGTGCTCTTGACCGGTTTGAGGGACTTCGTAGTCCAAGTGCCCTGCCAGCTGTCGACCTGATAGAAGACCGTCGTGGGTGTGATCGACGCCGCCAGGCCCGTGAAGTTGCCGGTGGCACTGATGGCAACCTTGGGCTGCGTATTGCGGGTGCGGAACAGCGGCGCCGTCGCAATGGTCGAGCCGTCGCTGACGCCCTGCATCGTAACGGATATCGGCACCGCAGACGCCGATGTCAGATCGGCCGTCGGGAAAAACAAATTCGTGTAGTCAACGCCGCCAGCCGCCAGGACGTGCGTGCCCAAGTCGATGGCCAGCGCGTAGCCATTGGTCTCTTCGGTACTGGGCGGGATTGCCGACACCACATTCGTGTTGCCGTCGATCGCCGCCAGGACCGCGCTACTCGTACCGCGCTCGCTGCCGACATAGATGGTGTTGCTCAGCGGGTCTACCGTGATCGAGTCTGCTCCAGCGAGTGCCGGAAAGGTCTCACCGGAAACATCCACGAGAAGCTTGTTGGTTGTCCCGCTGTAGACTACAACATGCGGAATCGGAGCCGGAGAATCCTCGAGACCGATGACATAGTACTTGCCGGTGACGGGATTCGTTGCGATGCCGTTCGTGGGGTTACAGGGAGAACTGAACGAGGTGACGAGCGCGTTGGTGCTGGTGTTCACGACATAGACCTTCGAGCCTGTTGTGGCGACATACAGACGGCTGTTCACCGGATTGAGCTCCGCGGAGCTGGCAGTCGTCGACAAAGGGATGGTCGCCGTGACCATCGCAGTTGCCAGATCGACGACGAACACCGAGGAGCCGACCACATAGGCAACGCCCTTTACGGGATCGACCAGGAGCGGTGTTCCCCGCGGAAATTGCCCAATGGGTATCGTCTTCACCACGGTTTCGCTTGTGCCGTCCAGAACGAAAAGGTTGCCGCTGAAATAATCGAAGACGAGGATTTGATTCGTGGCGGAATCGATGGCGAGGCCGTCGACGTCGAGGTTGGCCGGCATTCCCGGCAGAAGCGTCGCCACATTGGTCGCGCCATTGACGGAATAAAAGAGGTTGGGGCCGTCGGCAACATAGATTTTGTTGGTGGCGGAATTGACGACCACAGCCTCCGAATAGTACCCCGCAAGCGGAATCGTCGTTACCCCGGTCGCATTTTTCGCGGTGCCGTTGGACCCGGCGGCCGCCTGACTTTCGTTCATCGCGTATAAATTGTTGAGCCGCAAAATATAGGCCGTGCCTGTAGCCGGGTTGGTATCGGCGTAGTTGTAGGTCACGGAAAATCCGTCCAGCGCGCCCTCGTATGCCGGGACCGCGTTGTGTGGCGTTACGTTATAGACACGGACCGTGTTGTTCCCGGCATCGCTGAAATAAGCCCAGTTTTTGACCGGATCGAAGGCGACGCCGGTCGGATTGATGCTGGCGGGCAGGGGGGTATACGCGGCTTCGAATCTTGGGTTGAAGAGGTTGTTGAGGATCGGGCCCCCATTGCTCGACATCAGCCCGGCGCCTGGATCGAGGGCAATCTCGTTAAAAGGACCGGCGGGATACCCGCTCGGTGGAACATTCGGACAACCGGCGTTGAAGCCCCAGAAATCGTCGAGAAAAAACCCAGCCGTATCGTCGCCAATATACAGAGAGCTTCCCAGAGACATGTAAAACATCTGGCGGGCGGAATCATACGCTGTGAGAGAGGGGGCGGGAAAATCGAACGGGCAACCAAGTTGGATGCCCACTCCGCCAACGGGCATCGTTGTAGTCACTGCATAGTTATTGGCCGCATCGATGACCGAAAGGGCGTTGGAGGCCTCGAAGGTTACGAGGGCAACGTTGGTCTGCGGGGCGACGGAAATCGACGTGGCTCCGACGGGGAGCGCGCCGATGGTGGTGGCGATCTGGTCGTGAACACCGTCGATGACCACGACCGAACCCGACGCACCCGTGCTGGCTACGAAGACGGCATGCGTTGCGGGATTGAGGGCCATGGCCTTCGGGGTGAGAGTGGTGGCAAGGGTAGCCAGCACAGCTCCGGTTTTGGAATTCAGCACGACGACCTGGTTACCGGTGGTATCGGCGACGTAGAGATGGCCGAGGATCGCATCGGCAACGATCGGTCCAGGGGTTCCGCCGACGTGCCAGGTCAAGGCGGCGGCAGTGCCCTTAATGGCGCTGACGGTCCCGTCGCCTGAGTTCGCGACATAGACCATGCCCAAACCTAGATCAGTGGCGATAGCGACTGGAGCTGCGCCGACCGCAATCACCTTCGATACTTTCAACGTCTTGGCCGAGATCGCCGACACGCTGTCGGCACCGGTATTCAACACATAGGCAAAACCTGCGGCCGAGTTGACGGCAATCGGGCCCGGGCTGGCGCCAACGTTAATGGTCGCCAACGGGCTTAGCGTTGGCTGCGGAGAATCGGCGCTGTGGGTGGAGGCGTCGGCGCTGGGTGAGATCTGCGCTTTGGCTGCAATCGTAAGCAGTGCCATGACTAGAACCAAGCAACGCAGAACCGATCGGAAGCTAAGGGTGTTCAGGGTCACGAATTTCCTCCTCGAAGGTGCAAGTTGCATGATCTCGCTCGAGCTGTGTGCGATATCGGCGAGTTCTCAGAAAGGCAATTTGCCGGAGTTCGGAGCGGAACGCAACACAACCGTCAACCATCTTGAGATCACCAGCTAACTCATTGAAACAACGCTGGGTTCGTTTAACTTGTAACTTGCCATGCTATACTCCTCCGAACTTTTTACGGGGTTGGAATAATTGCCATGCGCCCGGGTACAGGAGGCAGGATCGTTCGTTTTGGGTCCTTCGAGGCAGACATCGATGAAGGCAAGCTTACCAAGTCTGGGATACGGATTCGCCTGCAGGAGCAGCCGTTCCGGATACTGGCTCTGTTGCTAGAAAGTGCCGGTCAGGTCGTCAGCCGGGAGCAGCTTCGTCAGGAACTCTGGTCAACGGACACGTTTGTTGAGTTTGACAAAGCGCTGAATACGGCAGTGGGCAAGCTCCGCGCGGCGCTCAGCGATTCGGCCGACAATCCTCGCTTTCTGGAAACGGTTCCGCGGCGGGGTTACCGCTTTATAGCTCCGGTCACTTTCCCACCCCCGCGACCGGCTAATTTAGTTCCGGTTCAAGCCGCGACTCCAGAGATTTCTGCCTCCTCAGATTCGGAAATTGGCCAAATTGGAGTGATGGCACCTGGTTTCGCGTCAGAAAAAGTTCACCGACGGCCAGCAACCGTGATCGGCGCCATTGTATTGTTAATGGTCACAGCCTTCGGAATTTACTGGTATCGGCACCGTCCAGGTTTCCAGATCTCTCCCCAAGACACGATCATGCTAGCCGATTTCGTCAATACCACGGGCGAGGCAGTTTTCGACGATGCGCTTCGGCAGGGACTCGAAGTGGGATTGGAGCAGTCTCCATTTGTCAAAGTGCTTCCTGACCGCAAGGCGGAGCGAATCCTGAAGCAGATGGGTCGTTCATCGGATGAACGCATGACGGGCCGAACGGCAATCGAAGTATGCCAGCGAGCGAGTGGCAAGGTGACGGTGCAAGGGTCGATCGCGAGTTTGGGTACAAACTATCTCATTGGATTGGCGGCGATCCGGTGCGACAGTGGTGAGCCGGTCGCCAATGAACAAGTACAAGCCAAGCGTAAAGAGGATGTAGTCGATGCCCTGGGCCGGGTCACCACACGTTTGCGCGCGCGCCTGGGCGAGTCACTCCCTTCGATTGAGAGATACAACGCACCTCTGGAACAGGCTACGACCGTCTCGCTCGATGCTCTTAACGCATACGGTCTGGCCCTTTCCACTTGGGACAAGAAAGGGGATCGGGAGTCGCTGCCGATTTTTCACGAAGCCATCAAACTGGATCCAAACTTCGCCATGGCGTATGGCGGACAGGCGACTGTCTATCACAACCTGGGCGAGTCCGACTTGGCCCGTGAGAATGCTGCCAAGGCCTACGAACTTAGATCTCGGGTAACAGAGTCCGAACGGGCGACGATCGATGCGCGCTACTACTCCTATGTAACCGGCGAGCTGGAAAAATCAGCCCGAGTGCACGCTCTCGAAGTTCAGAATTATCCTGAGTCACCCGGCGCCTATAACCATTTGGCCATTGACGATGGCAAACTCGGACGCTACGAAGAGTCAGTCGAAGGCCTTCGCAAAGCCCTGCGGCTTGATCCGACGAGAGCTGCCACTTACTCAAATCTCGCGGGCATGCTGCTGGCTTTGAATCGGGTGGAAGACGCGTCCGCAGTTGTGACGGAAGCCGGCAAGCGGCAATTGCAGACCGATTCTCTGATGCAAGCGGGCTATCGGATAGCTTTCCTTCGCGGCGACAGTGGGGAAATGCAGCATTTGGTCCAGCAATCGTTGGATGTACCGGGAGGTCAGTCGCTTCTGTTGTCCGATCAGTCGAATACCGAGGCCTATCACGGCCGTTACGGCAAAGCTCGCGAGTCGTCGCGAGTAGCTGCGCGGCTGATGGAACACAACGGAGACACCGAATCGGCCGCCAATTGCTTGGCCCAGGCGGCGGTCCGTGAAGCCGAAGTTGGCGATTCCGCACGAGCCAGCCAGTTTATTTCCGAGGCGCTAAAGTTATCGCGCGGGCAAGATGTGAGAACACTGGCAGCGCTCAGTATGGCTCGGATGGGACGCTTCAAGCGGGCGGAAGCGCTGAGCCAGGAATTGGACAAAGAGTGGCCGGTGGGCACCTATGTCCAGAAATACTGGCTGCCCTTGATTCGCGCGGAGATCGACCTTGGACAGGGCCGATCGTCAAAAGCGGTCGATGATCTGAATCTGGCAACTACTCCCATTGAGTTTGCGATCCCTCCGGCAATGCCAGTTGCGACGCTTTATCCGGCATACGTCCGAGGTCAGGCATACTTGGCGGCGGGCAACGCGAGAAAGGCGCTGACAGAATTTCAGAAGTTCAGCGGCCATAGTGGCCTGGTGGCGAACTATCCCTTGGGAGCCTTGGCTCGACTGGGGCTTGCGCGCGCTTATTCGCGCACCGGAGACATTCAGAAGGCGCGCCTGGCCTACCAGGAATTCTTCCAGCTCTGGAAGGACGCGGATCCCGATATCCCAATCTTAAGAAAAGCCAAAGCAGAGCACGCTAAGCTGCATTGAGTTGTCGCCGATTTTGTTTCTGTCGCCCCCACTTACGCTGACAAGAACGGAAGTATCGATGCGGGTCGGCGCGCTAGAGCCCCTGGTGCAACACGGTGCGCGAAAGGCTGCCCGGAGCAATGAGAAGGAAATTTTCTCCGGTCCGGTTTCAGCGCGAGTATCGCGAAATTACGTCCATTTCTCGCTATGTTCGGAGGAACCCAAGCCGAGTTTCTCTGCACTGGGCATTGTCCTGGAGCTCAGTAGGCGTGTCCTTGAGTATGAGAGCGACACAGACGAGAGGCCCAGGTCGCCCTAGGCCGCGATCGTCGGGAAGTTCCTAGTTCACCGTCAGCGGGAACGAGACCGAAGCCGGGCTCGCACTGTAGTCGGCGTTACCCATACGTCGCGGTCCGGGTTGTTGTTTCCGGCACCGAGAACACCAGCGAACTCTTAGCCTCGTCACCGAATCCATTTGTAATAACCCGGTAGCTCTTGCTTCATAATGTGCAAGACCTTCACTTTGTGCAAGACCTTCACTTTCGTGAAGGTCTTGCGGAGTGATTTGTCTCTGGCCATGGACCATTGAGAAGGGCTTAAGCGATCTCCATTGACTGAAATGAGCATGGCATCGGCTTGCGTGTTGCTGCCCCACAGCGCCGAACTTGGACGGGGCATCCTTCACAATTGGGGTCGACCACGCGTTCCTAAAACTGCCCCGCCAAGCTGAACAAGGTTCCGGTATCGCCTTCATGCACTTCCACGAGATCGGGTCCAGCGATGGCAATCGAAGGAGCGGCGCCAGTCTGGTAGTCGACGTCCGTGCCCCACGAAATCGTCCCATCGGTGCCGAGACGGTAAAACAGAGTTGGACTAGACCCCTGATGCACCTCGATAACCGTAGCCCCAGCCAGCGCCACCGCAGGAGCAAACCCATTGTCGTATTGGGCAGCACCCACAAAGGTTATCGTGCCATCCGAATTGAATTGACCGGATTTAAAGAAAAGGGCGGCGGGGTTCGACGCCGTCGCCTGATGTACTTCGATGATCTGAGTGCCGCAAGCCGCTACGGAAGGCGCGAATCCGCCTTCAAGGTTAATAGCCGACGCCCACTTGATCTATCTATAGGAAAAACAAAAGTCAATTGCGGAGAATAAATCCGGTAAACGAGTAACCTTGTCCTCAGTACTGAAGGTCCCACTAAGATTGGAGGGTTGTCGATAGTGAGGTTGTTGCGACTCAAAAGTGGGGGGAGTCTGTTGCGGAGGGGTAGAGAAATTGCACAGCAAGGGAACTGGGCGAGCGCGTCACAGCGCCAATGGTTTAATGCGACGCACCCAATGCATGGACTGACCACGGATGTCGGCCAGCGGATCGACCCCAAAATGCTTACGTACTGAGTTCCTCCAACTAAGCCGTTGCGGACGAGGGCGCTTTTTCTGGCCCAGCAGCAAAAAAAGTGTAGCCGAGGTCATGTGTTGTGTGCGGTGTGCCAACAGCCCGAAACGGCGCATTGCGTGTCGGTAGTGGTCTGGCACGTGCTCGGCCAGAGCGTCAACGAAGTCCTCAATCAAATAGCGGGTTGTCACGACCCGCTTTTGTTTTAGATCTTTCGTCAAGAACTCGACTTCCCCATCCGTGATCTTTGTGAATCGATGCTGAGCAATCGGTGGGCGTCGAACGTACCGCGCCACATATCGCAGGAAATGCCATTTCGATCTGATGGGATCAACGTAGAGGTTCCACCAGCGTTCATATTGCGTTTTCAACAATACTCTGAGCTTCTCGGTACTGGTATCCGAAGCAAGTAATCCCTTCGTCAGAGCTGCTCGAAGGTCCATTCTGTGGCCCTTCAACTCTTGCAGTCCCTGTGCACCGCAGTCACGGAGTGCAATTTCAAGATTGATAATCCGTACATTTTCAAGACGAAGGCAGACGTTGTCACGAGCTTGTCAACCAATCAAGCCGCACACTTGATTCCCTACACCTGTTCTTGTGCCCATTTGATGTTCAAGTCTAAGACTCAATGGCATTGTGGGAGTTGCAGCCAATGCATTGATCGAAGATTCGCTATCACGGCTTCGGGCCTTCTGGAATACGATTTGGATTCGGACTACGTCTCCGATGTTTTTGTGGGACCACGCAAAGACGGACCGGAAAGGAGCATGGCCGTGGATTATGCCCGTCACGGGATTGAGTTAGACCGGTGGTCAGAGTCAGAATTGGCGGCACGCTTCAATGCCGAACTCAGCCGTGCTGTGCGATACGAACCGAAGCGTAGCGAGACCGCTCAAGAAATCATTTCGATGCACAAACGGCATGGAGAAGGGGTGACCCGAGTATTGCAACGGAAGGTCATTGAGAACGCCGCAAAACTCGTGGATGGAACTCTCGACAGCACGTCGCTATTGGCGCTCGCGATTGGGCAAGAACGCCTGAGACAACAGCGATTCGCTGGTGAAGGCGTGCATGGAAACATGGACCACGATAGCAACATTGGACCCGCCTCTTTAATTCAATCGCAAGTTGCGGCAGTGGCGAGGGTGGAGGGGACCCTTGCAACTATTCTGGCCAGACTCGGGGGCTTAACATCCAAAAAGGTCAAAACGAAGAAAAAAAGGAAGTTAGTGAAGCGAGATGCGGTTACCTTCGCGGCCATCCTGATGGAACTCAAAAGCACAAAATACTGTTCATTTCTCCAGGATCACGGGACCAAGCCAAGTGGACAGAGCCTGGCCCGGCCTCCTATCTGCGGGGTTACCACGCTGGAGATCCTTAGCGCTCTGCTGACCACGGCCTATAGCTTCGCCTTCCGCAAGGGCGAGTTGCTCTCGATGCGAGTCAAGCAAATCGACTTGCCGACTGGCACGATCCGGCTGGAAGCTGGAACGACAAAGAACGGGGAAGGTCGCGCGGTCAAGATGACGCGCGAAGTCGCAACCCTGCTGACCGCTTGCATAATCGGCAAGCAGCCGGATGATTTCGTTTTCACCCGGTCGGACAAGAAACGCAAGGACGGGACATTGGTAAAAGGCAAACCAGTCGAAGCCTTCCGCAAAATCTGGAAGGCGGTTTGCACCCGCGCGGGCGTTCCCGATCTACTGTTTCACGATCTGCGACGGAGCGGCGTCCGCAACCTTCGCAGACTTGGCGTTCAGGAGAGCGTGGTCATGCGGATCAGCGGACACAAGACGCGCTCCGTCTTCGAGCGCTACAACATCGTTGACGAAGCCGACCTCGCCGACGCTGCCAGCAGACTCGACACTAAGCAAAACGCTGCGGCAGTGGAACTTACTCAGACCTTTGGGCACGATTGCGGCCAATTGCACCAAAACTGCGGCAGATGCGCAGATGCAGCTTGTAAATGCCGTTCTGCCTAACTAGCTTTCTTGTGAATGGGTTGGTTTATACTGCTCTTCTCAGAGGGCCCGTAGCTCAAGCGGATAGAGCATCGGATTTCTAATCCGAGGGTTGCAGGTTCGATTCCTGCCGGGCCTACCAGAATGTCCTATGCCCATCCCCCGTTCGTGCCATTCCCCGTTTCGCGATTCAAACGTAGTGTTGTTGGTGAGCAGACTTCGGGGGAGGGCTGTTCAAACGGGCGCCTCGCGACTCTAACTGAGTCCAAGGCGCTTTCGTTTTTTGCGGCATAATCCAGTGCTTAATCTGAAAGCGCCGGTCCAAGGCCCAGCCCATCTATCGCCCCTGGTTTACGCCTTCGGAGCGCTCTTTTTCGGTCTCATCCTCTGCCATTCCTCTTCGGTCAGCTCGCGCCCAAGGGCCGTAAACTCGCCTGCGCCTTGCAGCCACTCGCCGCCGTCCATGGTCACGACGTCCCCATTGATGTAGCCAGAGCCGTCGCTAACCAGGAATGCGGCCAGATTGGCGAATTCCTCGGTGGTGCCGAATCGTCCCAGAGGAATGCGCTTCTTGGCGGCTTCGGCCAGTTCGGGCCGGGGCAGCAGGCGCGAGAATGCACCCTCGGTGGGAATCGGCCCAGGCGCGATCGCGTTCATCCGAATCCCGCGATTCCCCCATTCGACGGCCAAACTGCGCGTAAGGGCATGCACGCCCGCCTTCGCCACCGCCGACGGCACAACGTAGGCCGAGCCCGTCGTCGTGTAGGTGGTCGTGATGTTGAGCACAACACCTCCCCGGCTTTCGGCCAGCCAGCGCCGTCCGCACGCCATCGTCGTGTGCAGCGTGCCCAGCAGGACGATTCCGATGACCGATTGAAATGCTCCCAGCGAAAGGTCTTCGGTGCGCGAGAGGAAATTTCCCGCCGCGTTGTTCATGAGCACATCGAGCGGCCCTTCGGCCCAAATCGCGCCGATCAGCTCTTCGACGGCCGCAGCGTCGCGGACGTCGCAGGGTAGGGTGTGGATCTTCTTGTGGTCCCTGCTGCCGCCGGTCCGCTCGTGTAACTCCTGCTCGGTTGCGGCTAGGACATCCTGGCGGCGGCCGCAGAGGTAGACCTCCGCGCCGAGTTCGAGAAAGCGCTGTGCGGCGGCCTTGCCCAGACCGGTGCCTCCGCCGGTGATTAGGATGCGCTTGGCTTGCAGCAGGTCTTTCTGGAACATGATGAATTTCCTCCGCGCAATGAACCGACGATTGTACCGGACAGGCTCGCTTGCGAACGTTCTACTGTTACGTCCCGCAAGTCGAGGAATTGGTTCATGGGGTTTTTGAAAGGGCACGGCTTCACCACTCGCGGAGCGTCGCTGTGGCGCTTGATTTGTCGCAGCGCTTTCAGTGCTGCGAGAACTGCACCGCGAACGATTTACATTGCAGAATCTTTTGTCACGATTGGTTCCCACCCGCTTGCGACTTGACCAGCGCTTGGGAGTGTTCGGCTCGCAGTTTCTCCGCAACCGCGTCGGCCCCTAAAGGCTTGCTGAAGTAATAGCCTTGGATCTCGTCGCAATGATGGGCCTGGAGGAATGACATTTGCGCTTCGTCCTCCACGCCTTCGGCAATCACTTTGAGATTCAGACTTCTTGCCATGCTGATGATGGCAGCGGTAATGGCCGCATCATCCGGATTCAGCGCGACATCCCGCACAAACGAACGGTCCACCTTCAACTTGCTAACCGGAAACCGCTTCAGATAGCTGAGGCTGGAATAGCCCGTCCCGAAATCGTCAATCGCCAACGACAATCCCATGTCCTTCAATTCCTGAAGGACCGCGAAGGTCACGTCGGCGCTCGATAGCAAGAGACTTTCCGTTACTTCCAGTTCGAGGTGTTGCGGGGCGAGGCCAGTATCGAGTAGCACCTGCCGAACCAGTTCAGAGAAGCCCTCTCGACGAAATTGGACCGCCGACACATTGACTGCCACGGACACTGCGGCCAGCCCCTCATCTTGCCATTTTCGGGCCTGCGAGCACGCCGCCCTGAGCACCCATTCACCGATGGAGACGATCAGCCCGCTGCTTTCCGCAATTCGGATGAATTCATCGGGTGGCACAAGGCCCATTTCCGGGTGTTGCCATCGAAGGAGCGCTTCCACGCCGACGATCTTTCGAGACTTTATATCCATCTGCGGTTGGTACATGAGAAAGAGTTCTTTCTTGTCGAGCGCCGTCCGCAAGTTGTTTTCCAGGTTCAACCGCTCAACCGCTTGAGCATTCATGTCAGCCGTAAAGAATTGAAAGTTGTTCCGTCCGCTGTCCTTGGCGGTATACATGGCGGCATCGGCATGCTTGATGAGGGCTTCGCTGTCCGCACCGTGCTCCGGATAGATGCTGATGCCGAGGCTGCAACTAACGCTGAGAGAATGACCTTGGATCACCATTTCAGCCGTCAGTCCATCCATCAGTCGCTGTGCCGCGACCGCGGCATCGGTGATGTGCTTTATGTTGTTCACCACCACCAGGAATTCGTCGCCTCCGAGTCGGGCAATCGTGTCCTGCGCTCGCCCCCATGCTTTCAGTCGTTCTGCGACACTTTTCAGAAGGAGATCACCCACCGAGTGCCCGAGCGAGTCGTTGATGTTCTTGAACCGGTCGAGGTCGAGAAAAAAAAGAGCAACTTTGCAGTTGTTGCGGCGAGCATGGGCGAGCGCCTGCGATAATCGGTCCCGCAGAAGAGTCCGGTTGGGTAATCCGGTCAGAGCATCGAAATACGCCAGCGATTGAATCTGTTGTTCGGCGACCTTGCGCTCTGTGATGTCAACGAACGTCCCCTCAATAAAACTGTTTTTACCCGAATCATCGGCGACCACCGTTGCATTTAACATCGCCCAGGCAGAATCTCCGTTCGTGCGCCGATAGTTCACCTCATAGTTTGTAACGTATTTCTCATTCTTGAGTTGTTTCAGGAACGCTTCCCGATCCGAAATCGTCTGATAAACATCTACAATCGACGTGCCTAGGACTTCCTCAGACGAGGCACAGCCGAACATCCGAGCCGCGGCCTGATTGCACTCCAGAATGAGCCCCTCCATCGTGGTACGAAAGACGCCCGCCAGGTTGCGCTCAAACAGCAGCCGGTAACGCCTTTCCGACTCGCGAACCGCTTCCTCGACTTGCTTCCGCTCTGTGATATTCACGAAAGTCACAACCGCACCGATTTTCTTTCCTTCCTGCACTATGGGGTGGGACCAGTATTCGGCTGCAAAGTTGGTGCCGTCGCGGCGCCATATGACTTCGTCATCGATGTGGGTGCCAAGTCCGCGCCGAAAAGCTTCGTAAATGTGGCACTCCTCCACGGGGTAATGCGTTCCATCCTTTCTGGTATGGTGCATCACGTCGTGCATATTCTTTCCGTACAGTTGCGCAGGCTCGTCATAACCTAATAGCCGGAGGCAGGCGGGATTGCAGAATGTGCAATTGCCTTCCATGTCGATACCGTAGACTGCCTCGGGCACTGAATCCAGCACCAGCCTGACCAGTTCGTTGCTTTCTCGAACCTTTTCTTCCCCTCTCTTGCGCTCGCTGATATCGCGCACGAAACAACAGCCGTACTCCCTCCCATCGAGCTTCAGATAGCTCGCGTTCACCTCCACCGGGAAGATCCGCCCTTGTTTGGTGCGATGCTGGGTTTCAAAGATCATGGTGTCGTGCGTCGTGAGCTCATGCCAGAACCATGGCCAACGATCTGTTGGGAAAAGTGGATCTATGTCCGGGATCGACAATGAGAGTAGTTCTTCATGAGAACGTTCCAAAGCGCGGCAGGCGGCCTCGTTGACGTAGTCGATTCCGGCTTTCGCATTGATCCAAAGCACTGCGTCGGAGCAATGTTGCAGTGAGAACTGCATCAGTCGCAGTTTCTCTTCTGCCTTTTTGCGCTCGGTGATGTCTTCCTTGAGCGCGAGAAAATGGGTGATGGCTCCGCTGGAGTCACTGATGGGCACAATGCAGGCGGATTCCCAATAGATCTCTCCATTCTTCTTCTTGTTGCCAAACTCCCCGCGCCATTCACCTCCACCGAGCACGGTCCCCCAGAGCTCCCGGTACACCGCCGCCGACTGTATCCCCGAATTCAGAATGCGCGGGTTTCGGCCGATCGCCTCCTCCGCCGTATAGCCCGTCACTTGGGTAAATTTGCTATTGACGTATTCGATCGTGCCCTGTGTATCGGTGATGACCACGATGGCAGGGCTTTGCTCAACCGCGCGTGACAGCTTCCGAAGACGGTCCTCCGCCTTCTTGCGCTCAGTGATGTCGCGCACAAAGGCGAAGACGAATTCCTCCCCGTCGAACTGCAGGTAGGTAGCATTTACTTCTACTGGAAAAAATCGGCCCTGCTTTGATCGATTCGTGGTTTCGAGACACTTCGAGCCTCGAACCTTGAGGTCCTGCCACAATTGCTTCCATTTTTCCATGTTGAGCAGCGGGGCAATCTCCGAGACGGACAGGGAGAGCAATTCTTCGCGGGAATATCCCAAGGAATCGCAGACTTCCTGGTTGACATAAACGAAACGGCCGTTTGGGTCCACCCAACTGACAGCACCCGAAGTATGCTCCAGTGAGAACTGCGCCAGTCGCAGTTCCTTTTCCGCCCGCTTGCGATCGGTTATGTCGGTTGTCGTTCCGACAAATTCAACAACCTTGCCGGCTTCGTCCATCAGCGGCCGCCCGATGCTGTGAATGTTTCTCATCGATCCATCCGGCAGGAGTATTCGATGATCGGCTTCGAAGCCCTTCTTGGTCGCGATCGATTCCTTGACAAGGTTACGGAAAATCGCCGCGTCTTCGGGATGGAGTCGTTCCATCGACTCCTCGAACCCCATGCGCCCACTCCTCGGCTCCATGCCAAAAATCCGATAGTGCTCTTCCGACCAGAAAACGAATTCCCGCTGGTCCGTCTTCCAGGACCAACTTCCGATGTGGCTTAGCCTCTGCGACTCCGCCAGGCAATCCTGGCTGCGCCGCAATTCCTCCTCCCTGCGGCTGCGCTCCGTGATGTCGTGTATGGTGAGCACATATTCGGTTCGGCTCGAGCGCAACTGCAATGGCCGGCACCAGTATTCGGCCGAGAACGTGGTTCCATCCTTCCGCCAAAACACTTCGCCCGCGATGTGAATCTCCTGATGGGTGCTGAGCACTTTGCCGAATGTGCACTCCTTCGAAGCATCCGGCGTTTCATTCGACGATTTGTGCCGGAGCAACTCGTCGAGATTTTTTCCGATTATCTCTTCTGTCCCATACTGGGTCAGCTTCAGGAAGGCGTGGTTGCAAAACGTCACGTTTCCTGCTGCGTCCAATCCGCAAAAGATTTCGGTAATGACATTCAGGAGGAGCTGGAGTTCAACCTTCGAGTCGTCGAGGGAGGGTTTTAGTAGCTGGCTCAGGGACATGGTAGGACCCGCACTCAATGGATCGACCGGGGAGCGCCCTTCGATGACAAATCGCGCGGCTAGCTCGATTACCACAGTCATCCAAATCGAGCCCGGCCCGCCGCAGTCAGTCGACGAAATCAGGATTAGCGCTCAGAACCCTTCAGAGGTGAATGCGTGATAAGGCGTTCTTGGAAGCTCGCGCACCTTCGGGACAAGCGAACGCTCGGCAGTTCAGGGTGGCAGCCTCACGGAGAAACCAAAGCTGAGTCGCACCGACCCGTCGATGACCGCTAAAGTATTTATTTCTCAAAGACCTAGCGGGAAATCAGCCCAAAAACAGGCCGAAAATTCACGCTAACTCATTGACTTATAAATACTTTACCGATAAGTCATTATTCCTCAAAGACTTCGCGTCTCTTGCTCGCTAAGTCTTTGATTCTTAAAGACCACTCTCAGAGGGGTCCAAGCTGAGCCGCGACATCAGTCCCCGATGTCAGTCAACGAGCGATCCTCGCCGACGATAGCACCAGTTCGAGCCGTCCCAACGCCCAGCGCGCATGTTCGGCGACCATCGGGTCCGCATCTTCGCAGAGTTCCTTGAGCGTCGGGAGAAACTTCTTATCGCCGCTGTTGCCCATCGCGATCACCGCGTTCCGCCGCAAGCCGGAAAGCTTGGCGCGGCGAACCGGCGATCCACGAAACACTTCGCGGAATTCCTCCGGCTGCATTTCGGCCAGCCAGTCGAGCGCCGGATTCACCAGCCCTTCGCGCGCTTCGAACTCCGCCACGGAAGTCACTGGAGCCCTGCGGTTCCAAGGGCAAACGTCCTGACAGATGTCGCACCCGAAGACGTGACGACCCATGCCTGCGCGCAACTCGTTTGGAATCTCGCCGCGCTTCTCGATGGTGAGATAGGAGATGCACAGCCGAGAGTCCAATTCTCCTGGCGCAACGATCGCCTGCGTGGGACACGCAACGATGCAGCGGGTGCAGGTTCCGCAGCGATCGGGAGCGGGCAGGTTCGCGGTGAGTTGGTCCTCCGTGAGATTGAGCGAGGTGAGGATCACGCCGAGAAACAGCCACGATCCCATCTGCTGGTTGATGATGCACGTGTTCTTGCCGATCCATCCGACGCCCGCGTATTTGGCGTAGACGCGCTCCACGAGCGGCCCGGTGTCGACGTAAGACCGAAACTGCCAGTCGCCGGTTGCCAGCGGCCAGTTGCCTGTGTCGGAGAATCCGCGCAACTCATCTTCTATTTGCTTCAGGCGGCGCAGCACGGCGTCGTGGTAATCCTCTTTCGCCCAGGCGTACCGCGAAATCCAGCCCTGGCTGGCGTTTTCGGGCTGTGCCTTGGTCGAGTAGGGATGAGCGGTGTTGTAGTTGATGGCGCAGACGATCACGCTGCGCGCCCAGGGAGCGACACGACTGAGCGCTGCGCGCTTGAGTTCTCCGGCGTCGTCGCGCGCTGCCATGTATTTCATCTCCCCGTGCTTGCCGTCGGCGATCCACTGGGGAAAGACGCGCAATTCGGCGAAGTCGCGGACTGGTGCAATGCCGCAGAGATCGAATCCGGCGTCGCGGGCGCATTGCTGGATGCGGGTTGAAAGGTCGGGAAGCAAAGTGGTCTGGGGCTCGCGGCAACTTGGCCGATGGGTTGGCCTGACGTACTCCAGCAAAGGCTACCACCATTGCGGTACCCAGTCAGGCCGAGGGGCGCCGAAGAAAATCCGGAAGCGGCGCCAACCGCAATCCCGAAGAACCGCTCGGATTTTGTTGCGTGTCAGGGTTGACCTGGACTTCGCCAGCGGCCTACCATTACCGCCGAAGGCACTGAGGCCCTCGGAATGATCGGCGAGACAGTCTCCCACTACCACATCGTGGGAAAGCTCGGTGGTGGCGGCATGGGTGTGGTGTATGAGGCGGAAGACACCCGCCTCGCACGTCACGTCGCCCTCAAGTTCATTCCCGAGGAGATGGTGCACGACCCCAAGTCGCTCGAACGCTTCCTGCGCGAAGCTCGCGCCGCTTCCCAGTTGAACCATCCCGGCATTTGCACCATCCACGACATCGACGACAACGCCGGACATCCCTTCATTGTCATGGAGAAGCTCGAGGGCATAAGCCTGAAAGAGCGCCTCCGCGGGAAGCCGATGGAAATCGATGAGGTTCTCGACATCGGCATTCAGGTGGCCGACGCTTTGGCGGCTTCGCACGCCAAAGGCATCATTCACCGCGACATCAAGCCCGCCAATATCTTTGTGTCGCAAAGCGGGCAGACCAAAATCCTCGATTTTGGTCTGGCCAAATCGGCGCGCGACAAGGGATCGGAAGAGAAGGCGCTGGAAGATTCGCTGACCGCGATGGGCGTGATTCCGGGAACGGCGGTTTACATGTCGCCGGAGCAGGCGCGGGGCGAGGAACTGGACCAGCGCAGCGACCTGTTTTCGCTGGGCGTCGTGCTCTACGAAATGGCCACCGGCAAGAAGCCGTTTGCCACCGGCAACGTGATTACCACGCTGGACGCGGTCCTGAACCAGAAGCCGGTCTCTCCGCTCAGTCTGAATCCGACGCTTCCTCGCGATCTGGAAGGCATTATTGGCCGGGCCATGGAAAAGGATCGCGGCCACCGTTACCCGAATGCGCGGGCGCTGAAAGGCGATCTGCAGTCGCTCCGGAAGGTGACAGAATCCGGCGCGCCGAGGACGGGCCGGCCCACTTTGCCGTATCGCCTGGCCACGAGCACGTTTCAAACCTCGAGCAAGTTATCCACGTATCTGCTATTGGGAGTGAGCGCGCTGCTGCTCACGGTTTTGGTCGCGATCGGCGCCTGGTGGTTCAAACAGCGGCAAATGGCGGGTGCGGCTGCGGCGAAGAATACGATTGCGGTGTTGCCGCTGCAGAACATGAATAACGACATCAGCGTGGAGTTCCTTCGCTTCGCGCTGGCCGACGAAATTGCCAATACGCTCACCTACACCCGCACGCTCGATGTTCGCCCCTCAGCGATCACGCGGAAGTTTGTCGGCAACGACGTCGATCCGCAGCAGGCTGGCAAGGATGTCCACGTCGCCAACGTACTTACCGGACACTTCCTCAAGCAGGGCGACCGCCTGATGATTACGCTCGAGGCAATTCAGGTGGAAGGGAACAAGCTTTTGTGGCAGAGCAACGTGACCGCGCCCGCGCAGGACCTGATCGCATTGCAAACGCAAATGGCGGCGAAGATACGCCAGGAGTTGTTGCCGGCGCTCGGCATCGCCGGCGGCTTCCTCGATACGGGCACTCGCCCGAAGAACGCGGAAGCGTACGATCTTTACCTTCACAGCCTGGCCTTGCCCCATGATGCCGGGCCGAACAAGGACGCCATCGCAGTCCTGGAGCATGTGGTCGAAGTCGATCCCACCTACGCTCCTGCCTGGGAGCAGCTCGGATTGCGTTGCTACTACGACGCCGACTACTCCGACGGCGGCGAGCCCATGTTCCAGCGGTCGAATAAAGCATACGAGCGTGCGCTGCAACTCGACCCCAATCGGATCTTCGCTGCCAGCCAACTGATCACCAACCACCTGGAACGCGGCGAACTCAGGCAGGCATATAAGGCGGGGCAGGAAATGGTGAAACGCCGCCCCGAGAGCGCCCAGGCCCATTTTGCCGTCAGCGTTGTGTATCGTTATGCCGGAATGCTCGAACAATCGACCAATGAATGCAACATGGCCCTGACGCTCGATCCCGGAAACTATACGTTCCGCTCCTGCACCTGGGCATTCATGGAGTTGGGAAAGACCGACCGGGCTGCCGATTTCATCCGCCTCGATGCCGGTTCGGAATGGGCGGCCTATGTGACGCCCTCGCTGCTGCTGCGCGAAGGCAAGATTGCCGACGCCCGCGAAGCAGTAAAGCGTATGCCGGTAGCGCCCCGTTATCGCCGCGATTTGCTGGAAGCGTGCCTCCAGTTGCGCCCCGCCACCGATCTCGACCGTATGGCGCAGGAAGCCGAAAGCAGCCAGCCCGCCGACCCCGACCCGGAGACGTGGTACTACCAGGGAGTCCTCTTTGCCTATTGCGGCAAGAAGCAAGCGGCGCTCCACCTGCTCCAGAGCGCCGTCGAGCAAAACTATTGCGCGCACGAAAATCTGCTTTCCGATCCGCTGCTGGCAAAACTTCGAAGCGACCCGGCCTTTGACAAAGTGCTGACCGCAGCCGGCGCGTGCCAGGATGCAGTGCGCGCGGCCGACAGCAAACAGAGCCCGTGACGCGCTGGTACTCGAGTTTCTCTCCGAAACTCGCATTCGTTGACGAGCGGATGCCGGCTCCGTAAGATAAAGCGACCCGAAGGGCAGCGGCTTTCCAAATGATCGGCCAAACCATCTCGCACTACCGCATTGTCGAAAAATTGGGCGGCGGCGGCATGGGTGTGGTCTACAAGGCCGAGGACACTTCGCTGGGCCGGTTCGTCGCGCTCAAGTTCCTTCCCGAGGATGTCGCGCAAGACCCGCAGGCGCTGGAGCGATTCCGGCGCGAGGCGCGGGCGGCTTCTGCCCTGAACCATCCCAACATCTGCACCATCTACGAAATCGGCGAGCACGAAGGCAAGCGCTTCATCGCCATGGAGTTTCTGGACGGGCTCACGATGAAGCACCGGATTGCGGGGCGACCGCTGGAAACTGAAATCGCCCTGTCCTTAGCCATCGAAATTGCCGACGCTCTCGACGCCGCCCACAGCGAAGGCATTATTCATCGCGACATCAAGCCGGCCAACATTTTTGTCACCAAGCGGGGACACGCCAAGATTCTCGATTTCGGTCTCGCGAAGCTGACGCCCGCGACTGGCAAGGCCGATGCAGCGGCCATTGAAGCGACCGCAGGCGTCAGTGTCGAGAATCTCACCAGTCCAGGGATGGCGGTGGGGACGGTGGCCTACATGTCGCCGGAGCAGGCCAAGGGCAAAGAGCTCGATGTGCGCACCGACCTGTTTTCCTTTGGTGCCGTGTTGTATGAGATGGCGACGGGCGCGGTGCCGTTTCGGGGCGATACTTCGGCCATTATTTTCGATGCAATTCTCAATCGCTCGCCCGCCTCGCCGCTGCGCCTCAATCCCGACGTGCCCGCGCGGATGGAAGAAATCATTAACAAGGCGCTCGAAAAAGACCGCGACCTGCGCTACCAGCACGCCTCGGAGATCCGCAGCGATTTGAAGCGGTTGCAGCGCGACAGCGGCTCCGGTCACCGTAGCGCCGCTCCGATGCAGGAATCGAGAGAAGGCCCAGCATCGTCTGCATTCTCATCGCAGTCTGTCTCTGCTTCTTTGCCGTCGCCGGCGAGCGCAAGCAGTTCGGCTCCTCAGTATTCCTCGGCTCCGTCACAGTATCCCCAATCGGCGGGCAGCAGTTCGAGCGTGAGAGCGGTAGCGCGGGAGCACAAGTTTGGATTGGCGGCAATCGTTGCGGTCGCTTTGGCCTTGCTTGCCGCTGGCGGATTTGGCGTGTACTCGCTGCTCAGTCGCAGCGGGCCGACTCCGTTTCAGAATTTCACCATCACGCAGGTGACGAACACGGGCAAGGCGCAAGAAGCTGCGATTTCGCCAGACGGCAAATACGTTTTGAACGTGCAGAACGACAATGGCATGCAGAGCCTGTGGCTGCGCAACGTGCCGACGGGCAGCGACACGCAGATCGTTCCACCGGCGGCGGCTGTGTACAGATCCTTGGCCTTTTCGCCGGATGGGAATTACGTTTACTTCCGAAAAGCCGGCATCGGCACGCAGAGTGAGTGGGATCTCTACCGCACTCCGGTGCTGGGAGGCACGCCGCAGGTGATTGTCCGCGACGTCGATGCCGGCATCACCTTCTCACCCGACGGCCATCACATGGCCTACGCTCGCGCCAATGATCCCGATGTCGGCAAGTATCGTTTGCTGACCGCGAATCTGGACGGCAGCGAAGAAACCATCCTGCAAATCGCGGCTTACGCTACGACTGAGTTCCCTAAATTTGTGGCCTGGTCGCCGGACGGGAAGCGGATCACATACAGCGTCTACACTCTCGGCGATGCCCTCAGCACGGTCAAAACGTTCGATGTTGCCAGCAAGCAGGTCGAACCTCTCACTTCCTTCAAGAGTGAATTGGTGAGCCAAATCGTGTGGTTGCCGGGTGGGCAATGGCTTCTTGGCCGGTACGAGGTAAAAGGTCCGAGTTACCTGCGCCCGCAAATCGGCTTGATTGCTCGGACTGGGGGACCAATCCAGCCCGTCACCCGGGATACGAATAGCTATGAGACTTTGACTCTTTCCGCCGACGGCAAGACGGCTGCAACGGTCCAGGTGAGAATCACGCGCAGCCTCAGTCTGCTCCCCGGTTCCGGAAGCCAGGGGAATGCTCCCGCCGAATCTCTGGCACAGGCCGGGGATGTCAATTCTGTCGCCTGGACAGCCGATGGCAAACTGCTCGTTTCCGACGGACAAGCCGTCCGGCGGATGAACGTCGATGGCGGACAGCAAACGACCATGCTCAACGATTCAAACTCCTGGATCGTGGACATGGCGCGCTGCGGAGATCGCTATCTGGTTTTCTCCTGGGCTTTCCATGGAGGTACGAACCGGACCGAGATCTGGCGAGCCAACAGCGACGGCTCGAACCCGACGCAACTTACCAAGGGAGTTTTCGATTATTTCCCGGCGTGCTCGTCGGATGGAGCTTGGGTTTACTATGATGAATCGGAAGGGGCGCACCCGTTGATGAGGGTTCGGCTTGAAGGTGGAGCGCCGGAAGCGGTCCCCTCAAGCGATGTTCATGGCATGTACGGAATTGGGGCAGGCGAAGCCGTTTCGCCCGACGGAAAATTGCTGGCTCTTAACGCGGAGCTATCCGTCCCCGGGTCAGCCGTGAGCAAGTTGGCGCTGGTCAACCTCGACGCAGGTTCGCAGTCCGCTGCTCGCTTGATCGATCCTGATCCCCGCATTGCAGGCGCCGACTTCACCAACAACCTGAGCTTTACTCCCGATGGAAAATCGCTGGCGTACATCATTCGCGATCAGGGCGTGGACAACATCTTTGAACAGCCCATCGATGGCTCGCCCGGAAGGCAGATCACGAACTTCACGTCGGAACATATCGCACAATTTCACTGGTCTCCCGACGGGAACGCTCTCGCCGTCGCGCGCACCCACAACACGTCCGACGTGGTTCTGTTGCAAGAAAAGTAGACGGCGGTGGCATGACCACGAAGGCATGTTTTCCGCTTGTAACCGACCGGTCGGTTTGTTATCATGCCGTCAACTCCTGGTGAGGCCCGTAAGAAGGCGGGGACGGCGTGGACTGAGGAACTCGAAATCGTATACGCTCCCGAGACCCACCCGCCAGGAATGCTGGCGTTGTGGGTCTTGTCTTTTCGGTAGCGGGATGTAGAGAGGGGAACTGTGTCCGATCAGAACGCTGCGCCAACTCGAGGCAAGAATATGGGCAAGAACAAGTCGACGATGAGTGGGGCGAGCATTCTTTGGGAATGCCTGGAGCGCGAAGGCGTACGGGTCGTTTTTGGCTACCCCGGCGGCGCAATTCTGCCCGCGTATGACGCGCTGAAGCACAGCAAAATCCACCATGTGCTGGTGCGGCACGAGCAAGGCGCTACCCACATGGCCGACGGCTACGCGCGCGCCAGCGGCGAGGTCGGAGTTGCGATTGCCACTTCAGGGCCGGGAGCGACCAACATGGTCACCGGCATCGCCACCGCCATGCTGGATTCGATCCCCATTGTCTGCATCACCGGGCAGGTGGGCAGCAAGCTGATTGGGTCGGATGCGTTTCAAGAGACCGACATCACGGGCGTGACCCTTCCGATCACCAAGCACAACTACCTGGTGACGCATGCGAACGAAGTGGCGCGCACGATCCGTGAGGCTTTCTACGTGGCCAAGTCGGGGCGTCCGGGGCCGGTGCTGGTCGACATCACTAAGGACGCGCAGCAAAGCACGTGCGAATTCGACTGGGAAGCGGCCAAGCCGCAATTGCCGGGCTACCGGCCCGATCTATCGCCCGCTCCCGCGGAATATGCGCAGGCGCTCGAGTTAATCCATAACTCGAAGCGGCCCGTGATTCTCGCCGGGCACGGCATCATTGTTTCCGGGGCGATGCGCGAGGTGCGCGATTTTGCCGAGCGTGCCGGCATCCCTGTGGCGATGACGCTGCTGGGCCTGGGCGCGTTTCCGGCGTCGCATCCGCTCAACCTCGGCATGATGGGCATGCACGGAGAAGCGTGGGTGAACCATACCATCCAGGAGGCCGACCTGCTGCTCGCCTTCGGCATGCGCTTTGACGACCGCGTCACGGGAAACCTGAAAACCTACGCGCCCAACGCCAAGAAGATTCACATCGAGATTGATCCGGCGGAGATCAACAAAAACGTCAAGGTCGATGTGCCGCTGGTGGGCGATTTGCGCGAAGTGTTACTGGAATTGATGCCGAAGGTTGAATCCATCGATCGCAGTGAATGGCTGGACTCCATCGACAAGTTGAAGGGCGATTCCGCTGTGCGCGACATCCAGAATTTGCCCGACAGCGGGCATCTTTACGCGGCGCATGTGATCAACGATCTCTGGCATCAGACGCGCGACGGCAACACCATCGTTGTCACCGACGTCGGCCAGCACCAGATGTGGGAGGCGCAATACTACAAGCACGAGCATCCCCGCACGCTCATCACTTCAGGCGGATTGGGCACGATGGGTTTCGCTTTGCCCGCCGCCATCGGCGCGAAAGTCGCTTGCCCCGAAGCCGAGGTTTGGGTGATCGTGGGCGATGGCGGATTCCAGATGACCATGTGCGAACTGGCGACGATGGTGCAGGAAAATCTGAAGATCAATATCGCCATCATCAACAATGGCTTTCTCGGCATGGTGCGGCAGTGGCAGGAGTTTTTCTACGACCGCAACTACGCGGCCACGCCGCTGCTCAATCCGGATTTTGCGAAACTGGCGGAGGCTTATGGCATTCGCAGCATGACCATCTCGAAGCGTTCCGAAGTAGTGCCAGCCGTTGAGTCGGCACGCCAACACGAGGGGCCGGTGCTGATCAACTTTAAGGTGGAGCAAGAAGACACCGTTTATCCGATGGTCGCCGCCGGCGCCGCTCTGCACGACATGATCCGGCGGCCGAGTCCGATTGTGGAGACGGCGGAAGACGAATAAGCGCGCCACTAGCCGCTGGCTACTAGCTACGAGCTAGTAGCTAAGAGCCGAGACGGTCACGAAACTATGCTGAATACTTTCATGGTGTACGTCGAAAATAAACCGGGTGTGCTCACCCGCGTCGCGTCGTTGTTTCGCCGGCGCGCCTTCAACATCGATTCGCTCACGGTGGGACGGACCGAGAAACCGGAGGTGTCGCGCATGACCATCACGGTCGACGCCGATCTCGACCAGGCCCGCCGAATTGAGGCGAATCTCTATAAGTTGGTGAACGTGCTGCTCGTCGAAAACATCACCAATCAATCGGCCATAGTTCGGGATCTGGCGATGATCCGAGTGGCGGCCAAGCACGAAGCGCGGTCCCATGTCTTCGAACTCGCCAACGTGTTTCGGGCGCGAGTTGTCGACGTCGCTCCCGAATCGCTGACCCTCGAAATCACCGGCGGGGAAGAAAAAATTGATGGACTGCTCGAATTGCTGCGTCCCTACGGCGTGCTGGAGATGGTGCGCACCGGCATCGTCGCCATGCGACGGGGCAGCAAGACTGCCAGCGTTGAATCACCCGCGGAAATTAGGCCGATCGGCGCCTCCAATGACGATGTCTCGTATTCGGTGTAGTAGTAGTTGACGCCGGATTGACACATTTCTAACCGCGAACGGGCTCGAAAAAAATCATAGGCTTTGGGTCACTTCTTGTCCCAAGTCTTGCCACCGTCCGGGCTGCTCCAGACTTCGAGATCGCTGGTGGAAACTGCAATTTCCAATGCGTCGCGCAGTTCAATGTGAACGACGTCGAGAGTAAGGGGTTGAGCGCTGATGGAAGGGTGCACCTGCACCCAGGTTACGCCGCCATCAGCGGAGTGGAACAGAGTACCCGCGCGTCCGCCGGTCCATATGTCTTCTTTGCGGCTTGCCATGCACAGCAGTGGATGGTCCGCACGCACCGCGGTTTGCCAGGTCTGGCCGCCGTCCAGCGACCTTTGAAGGACGCCGCCGGCAACCTCCCAGGTTACGTCCAAATTTACATTGGGCTGCGCCGATTCGGATCCTTGGAGCGCCGGTTTCGCTCTTTCGATCGGCGGTGCATCGTTCTTCGCCATCAGAGTGTCTTCGGCGGGAAGCGGGCGCCTAACTGCGGTGTTGTTTCCGGCACTCGCGGCGGTTTCAGCTGCGACACCGATTGGCGCTTGCGGCGTGTGGGAAGCGATCCGTCCAGCTTTGATTTTCTTGGACGAAGAAGGTTCTGACTTCGGGATTTCCCCGTCAGCCGGACCGGATTGGTCCGATGGCGACGACGCGATCTGTTGTGCGGAAGCTGGAAGTGCTGCTGTCGCGATCTGCGGATTTGCCGCAGGCAGCTTCGCCTGATTCAGGGTTCCCGGGCGCACCAGGAGCAAGGCGCAGCCGATCGCAATACCCGCGGCCAGCGCGGCCCAGCGCAGGCTCGGCACCGCAAAAACGGCTCGCCAGCTTCTCGCGGCCTTAGCCGGAATCAGTGCGGGTCGTCCCGGAGCTGTCTCGGCCGCAACCTCCTCTGCCGGCAGCGCCAATGCGACCAGTTCGCGGCAGCCTCCGCAGAGCGCCAGGTGCCCGAACACGCCCTCGCGCTCGGTTGGCGAAAGCGCCTGCTCGGCAAAAGCCGTCAGCAGGTCGGCATTGGGGTGCGCTGGATCGAGCGCGTCTCGCCCCTGCAAATCCCGCTCTGCAGCCCCCAGGCGGTCATATACGATTTTGGGAACTTCCGTCATCTTTTCGCCGCGTCCTGCGCGGGCATTCACCCGCTTCCTTTAGGGAACGATCTTGGCCCGGAATCTTGCACGAAACGGGACCGTAAATTCAACTGTAGGTCCCGCACGTCGGTTTCCAGGGCTTCGGCAGCCTGGGCGTGGCTCAATCCGCGCGTCCGCAGACCCGCCAGAATCCGCTTCCGGAGGCCCGCGGCGAGCCGGTCCAGCCGCCGGCTGACGCTGGACTCGTGCAGTCCTAGAGTGCGTGCAATCTCGGCCAATGTCCGTTCATCCAAGTAATAGGACGCCAAAGTAAAACGGTCCTCGGCCGAAAGTTCCGCGAGTGCCTCGTCGGTGGCGGCTTCCAGCCGCTCGGTCGATTCGCGGCCGGGAGTGTCCGCCGGATCGGGAACTGCCGCCGCGAACTGTACGCCCTCTTCCGTTTGTTCTTCCAGACTGACCGTGCGTTTCTGCTTGCGGTAGCGATTGATGAACTCCTGCGCCATCACGGTGCGCAGCCAGCCTTCGAGTGAACCGCGCCCGGTATAGAACACCAGCTTCGAACGGCGCACGTCATCGCGCGTGCTGACGCCGTAGAGATCCGCAAAAAGCGAGTCGGCCAATTCCGCGGCATGCGCCGCGTCGCGCGTAATGTGCAGCGCCATGCTGTGCATTTTCTGGCGATAGCGGCTGATGAAGTCCTGCCACGCGAGATCGTTTCCGGCGGCACAGGCGCGCGCCAGCGCCAGTTCTTCCAGACGCAGCGCCGCGCAAAAATCAGCTCTTTGTCCTGGCGAAGGGGAAGAGACTTGCTTGCGCAGAATTTCATCGAGGATGGCCGCGAACTGCCCGGCACTCAAGCCATAGGCGGATGCCCCGCTGCGCTCGTACAGAGCCGCAGCGATGTTCGCTTCGTGGCCGGATTGGGATGGCTTTGGCACGCTACGCGGGCAGGCTCTACATGATGCTAGCAATTTTTAAGATGCAAGGAAGAACAAATCGTACGTTCTTTTATCAACGAGCTGTGAAGATCACTCCTGGAAGAATCGCGATTGAGTCCCCGGCGCGCTCTCACTTGGGCGTGCCGGGGATGGCGCGTTCGAGATGTCGAACCAGATGTCGAACGAAGGCATGCCCGACTGGGATGCGTCGGCGCAGACGCGGTCATGTCCGCTCCAGGCCTTTGTGCACGACGTCATCCGCGTCGTAGGTTAGGTTGAGCGCAGGCAATTCGTCGCGTGAGAACCAGCGAACATCCGCCGCATCGCTCCCCGCCTTAAGATCGCCGCCGAGCGGACGACACAAAAAATCGATCAAGACAAAGTGATACCGTACCCGCCGCTCCTCGTCCCGGATGACGCGTTCATACACGCCCAGCATCTCACCCGGTTCGACCGTCAACCCTGTTTCTTCGTGAGCTTCGCGCATCACGGCCTCGCGCAATGTTTCACCGCACTCGAGCACGCCGCCCGGCAATGACCACTCGCCCAGCAGCGGCGGGGTTCCGCGGCGAATCAAAAGGACGCGGTTCTCGCCGCTATGACGGGCAACGATCACAGCGCCTACGCCCACCAGCGGCGATTCAGGGTATTCACGTTTCATCGGCTGATCAGTATACGGCCTTGGACGGTGCGGAGCCCCGTCACCACACGCATTACAATAGCGAGCATGTCGCTCGACGAGTACAAACGGAAACGGCGTTTCGAGGAAACGCCCGAGCCTCCACCGAAGCTTGAAAAACAGTCGCGGCACCGCTTTGTGGTGCAGCGCCATCATGCCTCGCGCCTGCACTACGATTTCCGGCTGGAGATGGAAGGCGTGCTCAAGTCGTGGGCCGTTCCCAAAGGCCCGTCGCTTGATCCCGCCGACAAGCGTCTGGCCATGATGGTTGAGGATCATCCGGTATCGTACTTCGATTTTGAGGGCACCATTCCCGAAGGCAACTATGGCGGCGGCACGGTGATGGTTTGGGACGTGGGTACGTGGGTGCCACTGTCGCCGGTGCCGGTCAACGGCGAGTACTTGCCGGGGACCGACAAGGAAGCGGCCGCCATGCTTGCAAAAGGCGACCTGAAATTTCGGCTGACGGGGAAACGGCTGAACGGCGATTTCGCCCTCGTGCACATCAAGGGCCGCAGTGGAAGCAAAGGGAACGAATGGCTGCTGATCAAGAAAAAAGACGGTGATGTCGTTGCGAATTTCTACATCGACGCGTATGACACTTCCGTCCTTACCGACCGCACCATGGCGGAAATCGGCGGCGATGCAGGCTCCGCGGAATGGAAGAGCAGCCGCCAAGCCGCGCGCGGCAAAGTGAAGGCCGCGTGGCTGGCGGGCGCCATTGCGCGCGCCGAGTCGAAGCGAAAAGCTTTAACCGCAGAGAATGCGGAGAAAAATAGCGGTAAAAGCGCAAAACGGGCTGCTCGAAGTGTCACTCAAGCGAAGAGCCCTGCGATCTTGCATGAAGCGTCCGGGGACGGCGCATCGAGCGGTGCCGCATCCAAATCAAGAGCCAAGAAATCCTCGGCGAACTCTGCGCCCTCCGCGATGAAGGTTCTTGCGGGCGCCGAGCAGAAGCCCATGCCCACGGTGATCCATCCGATGCTGGCCACCTCTACGCCCATGGCCTTCGACAATCCCGACTGGCTCTTCGAGATTAAATGGGACGGCTACCGCGCCGTGGCCTTCATCGAGGAAGGGCACGTGCGTCTGGTGTCGCGCACTCAGAATGATCTTACCGCGCAGTTTGTCGAGCTTGGCCGCCTGCCGCAATTCGTGAAAGCGCAGCGCGCCATCCTCGACGGAGAAATTGTCGCGCTCGACGACAAGGGGCTTCCTTCATTCAGCCTGATGCAGCAGCGCACGGGATTCCAGCCGGGAAAGCGCCGCCTGCCACGGCTGGGCTATTTGCCGGGTCGAGGCGCGTCGGTCGTCTACTACGCGTTCGATCTTCTCTATCTCGACGGTTTCGACTTGCGGCGTGTTACCCTGGAGCAGCGCAAGCAGTTGTTGCAGGAGCGGATCGTCGCCGGCGACGTTGCGCACTTTTCCGACCACTACTTCGAGAAAGGTCTCGATCTTTTCGAGGCGGCGAAGCAGCGCGAACTGGAAGGGATTGTCGCCAAGAAACGCAGCAGCATTTATGAAGAGAAGCGTTCGCGCGATTGGCTGAAGATCAAAATCACGCAGCGGCAGGAGTGTGTCATCGGAGGCTACACCGATCCCGAGGGCAGCCGCGATTATTTCGGCGCGCTCGTGCTTGGCTTGTATGACCAGAAGGGGCGGCTGATTCACGTCGGGCAGGTTGGCACAGGATTCGATCAGAGGGCTCTTAAGGAAATCTTCGCTCGCTTGCAGCCGCTCGCGACTAAAAAGAATCCGTTCTTTGGCGAGATCGGCGGATTGCGGAAAGTGCATTTTGTGCGCCCGGAAGTCGTAGCTGAAATCAAATTCGCCGAGTGGACTCACGAAACGGCGGAGGGCGGCATGAAGCTGCGCGCACCTGTGTTTATGGGATTGAGAAGCGACAAGACGGCGAAGGAATGCCGACTGGAGGAAGCGGGCTCGATCTAGTTATGTTCGGGGTCAGGATGGCAAGGACCTGCTATCGAATTATTGCCTGGGCGCGTAATACCCGCGACGGGCACGGACTTGGAGGTCTTTCTTCAGCGCCGTGATCTCAATCGAGCGGTAGCGTCCATCGGCGTCGAAGTCGCTGGGCTTGTAGGAAACGGCGTACTGGCTGCGCAGTTCGTCCTCAATGGCGGCGAACGAGTGCGTGATGTCTTTCATCTTGTAAGGGAAGAAAGCGCGCCCGCCGGTGGCCGACGCCAGGTCTTCCAGCACTTTGTCGCCGCGCAGAATCAGGCCGCTGTCGTCGGTTGAGATGGCGTAGATGAGCACTTCGGCACGCTGCGCCATTTCGATGGCCTGGGCGCGCGTGTATTCGCTCTGATTGTCCTCGCCGTCGCTCAAGATCACGATGGCTTTGCGAATCGCATGGTCGGAGTGCTCGTGCAGCAGTTTGTCTTTGCAAGCTTTGTATATGGCGTCGTAGAGCGCGGTGCCGCCGCCATTGCTCAGGCGTTGCACTCCGGCGGCGAGCAGCGGAACTTTGTCGGTGAAATCCTGGGTCAGGCGGCTCTGCTGGTTGAAGCCTACGACGAAGGCGCGGTCGTAGCCGGGACGAATGAGGTGCTGCAGAAATCCGGTGGCAGCTTCTTTTTCAAATCCGAAACGGCTCTCGACCGAGCCGCTCACATCCATGAGCAGGCCCAACTCGATGGGCAAGTCGGTCTCGCGGTTGAAGTTGAGGATCGATTGCACCGGCTTGTGATCGTCGAGAATCGAAAAGTCACTCTCGTTCAAATTCCGGACGAACTTGCCGTGGCGATCGGTCGCGATGAAGAGCACGTGGACTTCATCGACGCGTTTCTTGATCGTCAGGATCGTCTCATCGGTCTCGTCGCTGGTGGCGGCAGGAATCGCCGAGTTGGTCCCAGAAGCGGCGATGACGTAGGAGCCGGTTTGGGCGCATCCGGAAACGGACAAGGCAGGAACGATGGCGAACAGCAAGACGAACGCGAGTCCGCTTGCGGTGATCCCGAAATGTTTGCGCTTTGCCATTGTTTCGCCTACTTCGTAGATGAGTCCGTTAATGAGATCGAAATGCTGTTCCGACGCCCTGTGGGCAGCGAAGCCTTCAAACATATCGATGCACGCCGGGGGCCGAAGACCGAAAAAACTCGGTCTAATTGACTCTAGGGGTTATCGGGCACAAGTCCAAGTTACAAAAGGAGTACGCAAAAGGTGAGTCGTCTAACTGTAAGGCGGTCAATGGTTTGGCAACTCGGTTGGGCGGACCGCCGGAGTGGCTCCGTAACCAGGGTTTGGTTCACGGCAGTAAGCATTTTAAAGTGGGTTTATGGCGCGAAGATTCGCCCGCCATTTCTTCACGGTCGGGCGCGCTTCGTGCAAAAAATTCGGACTGCCGAAGCACGACTCTCTTGGGCACCGAGGACATTCTGGCCGGGCGGGGACGCCCGGCGCTCCGCCACCCCTGTGACGGAAGGCGACGGTGATACTCTAAAAAGGGTAACTATATACTTGCCGTACCGTAAATCCAACCCCTAAAATCGAAGAGCTGTGACAGAGCTTTAGCTTGTCAGAGGGGGGGCGTATTTAGAAACATAATTAGATCAATCGCTCTAAGTTCAGAGACTTTATATCCGACTTTGAGATTTACGGATGCGTGGAAGTCTCTGAATCGTTTGTCAGACCGAATAGCGTTCACGCGCCGAACAAACTCTCGGAATTTGGAGATCTCTGTGGGGCGGTAGACGTAAAACTTTTTCTCGAAGACAAAGGCATAAGTGTTTGAATCGCAGATCGGGAAAATATCTGGCCTCACGAAATGCAGTAGTTTTGACGTTCCAACCAGGGAGTTGTTTACGACGCTAACGAGTGCGCTAAGATGCTCGTCCGAAATGGTGCCTTGGGTTCGTACGCTTTCGAGAACGGAGGCAGCTTGAGCAAGTGTCAGATTGGGTGGCTGTGGATAAAGATCGAGAGCGGTTGGCATCCATCCATAGACAAGGTGTGCGCCTCGGACGAAGTCGGCGACATCGAGAGGGCTGCGGTCGGCGAAATACGAAAGTATGTGCGGATAGGACAAGATATAGCTAGTGGCGCGAATATTTGTCGTTCTCTCTAACTCGAAGACATCACGCATACGATGATCCCGAAATCAGTTTAGGTCACAAGGTCCCCGGTGTTCGCATCCCATTCATGGGTGAGATTGATGATGAAGCCATTCGGAGCGCAACCTGCCACCGCAGCCGCTTCGAGTTTCGGCTTGATCTTTTCCAAAATATCTCTGCCGTAGTACAGCCCCTGAAAGCCGTTTTTGTCGAACATCGACTCTAGCGAACGCCGCGCCTTTAGAACGCCCCCCTTCGCGCCGTGCAGTAGCTTGAAAGTGTCATACGCAATGAGGTCGGCGGTCTGGAGTTCGCTGGCTTCTTCCGAAGATGCCGGGGTGCAGGTCGCAAGACGGTTGCGATCTCGAAAAACCGTCGTATCTTTCATTTTGTAAAAAATATCTACGGCTTCCGTCTGCCAATCGTTTCTGTCGAGCACGACGGCAAACTGATCCTCCGGGTAGAAGCCGCCTCTGGGATCGTTCATGCCGCGCGCGATCATCGCAATGCAGGTCTTAAAACACGCGATGTAGGGGTGACCGAGACAGTTGCGGCCTTGCTCGCTGATGATATCCTGATATTCGCGCACAAGCATTCCGCAACTGACGGCATGGAGGCGGCGGCCCTGCTTCTTGAGAATACTGAGCACGTCCTTTGCATATCGGATTTGCCGATTCTTGCCCCAGCCTTCATATTCGCCGTCCCTAGCGTTCAAATCCGTAGCATGAAAACGCGAAACTCCCACGCCGCGATTTTTCAAGTCCCATGATCTCTTGATTCGTTTCCACACGATCTCGTCGGAAAAGAATCCGCCCACGACGAAGGTCCTAGGGACGTGCGGATTCTTGGCTGCTTTGCGCACGCGGTCCTTGTCCTGATGCGGATCGGAGTCATAGCTTTCATCGCAATAGAATCGGAATAGGGCCATAAACTTTCTGCCGTCCCGTCCCGGATGTACAGCACCAGCAAGCGATTCAATGGAGAGTTGACTTTTGACACACGTAGAACTACCCTTCTCTCTAGAAGGGGAGAGCCCTTCCAGACAGCGGTTTTACGTGTCTCAAGAGTCAACTCGCCCTGCCGCTCCCGCGAAGAATGAGCAGAGTGAGATCAGATTATAGAGCATGAAACCTCACTCCGAAATGTTGGAAGGGACAGAAGCCGCGACGCGGTTTACTGATGCGCTGAAAACAGTTCTCTCCGTGCCTAAGAGTGCCGTTCCGAATCCCTTCTCGAAGCCCAAGACTTCCCGCGCCAAAAGAAAAAAGCCAGCCGCCCGCAAGGGCTAACCAGCTTTTCGTTTTCCTCTCCTTTGCCGTTTCAGTTGATCGGCGCTGTACTCATATCCCGATCCCGTCCGGTGAGATGTTCATAGGTGAGGCGCTTGCCAGTGATCTGCGAGAGCGCCAGTCGGAAGCGGTCACCGTCGTTCATGTCTTTGCGGTAGTTGTAGCGGAAAGTTTGCTCGTCCAAGTAGCGGAAAAGATGGAACGGCTCAACCGAAACGTAGGTCCCTGCGATCCCGCGCTTGAGCAGTGACCAGAAATTCTCCAGACCGTTAGTGTGAACCTTGCCATCCACGTATTGGACCGCATGATCTACAACTTGGTGCGCGTAGTCGCTTTCGAGTCCCTGATACGAGAGCAGCGCGTCAGTGTACAGGGCCGATCCTGCTTCCACATGCTTTTTAACTTCCGCTTGCAGCGCATGGCGCTTACGGTTTGGGACTACGGTCGCGCGAACTTTTCCGCCGCGCTCAAGAATGCCCATGACGGCAGTCTTGTCTTTGGTACCAGTTCCGGTGATCCGGCGACGGCGCTGCGCGAGGTGCATGTTTCGCGCTTTCCCGCCAATGAAAGTCTCATCCGCTTCCACTTCGCCGGAGAGCAACCCGAATCCGCCTTCGGTCAAAGCAAAGCGTAAACGGTGCGCCATGAACCACGCGGTTTTCTGAGTCACGCCTAGGTCTTTCGCCAGTTCACAAGAGCTGATCCCATTCTTGCAGTTCACCACCAGCCACAGAGCAGGAAGCCACTTGTCCAAGCCTACCGGAGATTCTTCCAGCACGGTGCCAGTCTTGAGCGAGAAGGTTGGCCGTGGATGTCCGCCGTAGCATTTCCACACGCGGGTCTTTGCGAGGTAAGATACTCTCTCAGAGCCGCAATGTGGGCAGGTCACTTTGCCATCGGGCCACCGAAGCTCCATCATTAGCTTGCGGCAGTTTTCAAAGTCTTTGAAGTGGATGATGGCTTGTTGAAGTGTTTTTATGCTTTCCATGCCCTTAAATATAAGGCTTTGCTAACGGTATGTCAAGTATATAATTGCCCTAAAAAGCGGCAATCTGAACAGTCGCCGTGGCTGCATCCGGCGCCGGAGTCGCGATATGTACTTTGAGCAGTTTTATCTGACCTGTCTGGCCCACGCCTCGTACTTGATTGCATCGGAGGGTGAGGCGGCCGTCGTCGATCCGCAGCGCGATGTCGATATTTATCTGAAAGCGGCGGAAGAGCAAAATTGCAAGATCCGGTACATTTTCGAAACTCACCTGCACGCTGACTTTGTTTCCGGACACAAGGAACTCGCGGCGCGTACCGGCGCAAAGATCTACATTGGAGCGCAAGCCAACGCGGGATTTCCGCATGTGGCGCTGACCGACGGTTTCGAAGTGAAAATGGGAGCGGTGCTGATTCGCGCGCTGGAGACGCCGGGACACACGCCAGAGAGCGTTTGCCTCGTACTTACTGATGAAAGCGCCACAGATGCAACCAAGCCGGCACAGCCGTCGGCGGTTCTGACCGGCGACACGCTGTTTATTGGCGATGTTGGACGCCCCGATCTTTCCCGCACGCACACGCCGCGGCAACTTGCGGGAATGCTTTATGACAGTCTGCATAACAAATTGCTGACACTGCCCGACGCGGTGACCGTGTATCCCGCGCACGGTGCGGGATCGCTCTGCGGACGCGCCATGCGCGCGGAGCGTTCGTCCACGATTGCAACGGAACGGCTCACGAACTATGCATTGCAGATCGCAAGCCGCGACGAATTCATTGCGCAACTGACCACGAATCTTCCGGCGCGTCCCGAATATTTTCTCGAGGATGCGGAGATCAACCGCTCCGGCGCTGCGACGCTGACGGAATTGCCCCCGCTTGCGGCGCTTTCTCCGGCTGAAGTCGAGGCGCTGCTGCGGCAGGGCGCAGTAGTGAATGTCAACGTGCTTGACGTTCGTCCTGCCGACGAGTTCGCCGCGGGCCATGTGCCGGGGTCAATTTGTATTGCGCTGTCGGGTCAATTTGCATCGTGGGCAGGCGGGATTCTGGGAATCCACTCGAAGCCGGTATTGATCGGCGATACCGACGCGCAGATTGAGGAAGCGCGGCTGCGGTTGGCTCGCGTAGGCATTGAAGACTTGCGCGGCTATCTGGCGGGCGGCTTGGCAGAATGGCGAAAGGCTGGTCTGGCGGTGACGCAAACGCCGCAAATTTCCCCTGCGGAACTGAACCAGAAATTACGCGAGGGGAACTGGCGCGCCGCCGACATCGTAGACGTGCGCCGCGAAGGAGAATGGCAGGCGGGGCATATCGCGGACGTGCCGTGCAGCGCGCTCGATACGTTTCCGAAAGAGCTGCCCGCTATCGATCAGGAGCGGCCGGTCGCGGTCCACTGTAAGAGCGGATACCGCAGCATGGTTGCGTGCAGTTTGCTCGAGCGCGCGGGGCATCGCAACGTAGTCAACGTCGCGGGAGGATTCGACGCGTGGCATGCGGCCGGACTTCCGGAAGTGGCGGAACAACTGGCCAAGGCATGAAGCGCATCGGCATCGCGATCGGCGGCTTCACGGTAGGAATGGCGATGCTTTCGTGGCCGGGCGCCGCGCTCGCCCAGGTTCCCGCCTCGGCCATCGACAGCCTGTTTTCGAAATTCGTCACCGTGCACGATCCCGGTTGCGCGGTGCTCGTAATCAAGGAAGGCCGGCCGATATTCAGAAAAGGCTATGGCGTAGCCGACCTGCGAACCTTGCAGAAGATCGGTCCGGAAACGAACTTTCGCCTGGCTTCGGTTAGCAAGCAATTCACCGCCATGGCGGTCATGCTGCTGGTTCACGATGGCAAGCTGCGCTACGAGGACCATCTCACGGACGTCTTTCCAGACTTCCCGGCTTACGGAAACACAATCACCGTCCGCCAGTTGCTGAATCACACCTCGGGCCTGATCGATTATGAAGACATCATGGCGAAGCAATATGCGGGGATCCCCGACGACAAAATCCCGCAGATCGCCGATGCCGGGGTGCTTGACTTGCTGAAGCATGAGACGAGAACCAGTTTTGTCCCCGGCACCCGCTGGGCCTATAGCAATTCAGGCTATGTCGTGCTGGCCATGGTGGTGGAGAAACGGTCAGGGATGCGGTTTGGAGATTTTCTGCGCCGGCGAATTTTTATCCCGCTGGGGATGACGAACACAGTCGCCTACGAAAAAGGCAGGAACGAAGTTGCGCATCGCGCCTACGGCCATACGAGAGCGGCCGCGGGATGGCGTGAGACCGATCAGAGTTCGACTTCGGCCACCCTGGGCGACGGCGGAGTCTATACCTCACTCGAAGACCTGGCCAAATGGGATGCCGCACTGGCCGGCTCCAAGCTTCTGACGGCAAAAGAAATGGACCCTGCATTCACCCCGGCCACTGCGGTAAACGGAGTTGCTCTGCACGACCCCGACGGCAATGTCGCGCCGCTCTATGGCTTTGGCTGGTTTCTGAATCCCTACCGCGGGCATCGCCGTTACGCGCACGAGGGCGAGACCGTGGGATTTCGCACCGCCATCCAACGATATCCCGACGATCACCTCACCATCGTCGTTCTATCGAATCGCGCCGGTGCCGACGCACCCGCATTGGCCGATCACGTGGCTGATTTGTATTTTGTGAAGCACTAGCCCGGCGCCAAGCGGTCTTAGTTAGTCCAGCGTGACGGCGTGCGCCCTGGCCAGAAGCACTTCCCGCCGGACGGGAAGCTGCGGCAGCGCTTGCATCAGGCGGCGGGTGTACTCGTGGGCGGGCGCTGTAAAAATCTGTTCCACCGTTCCGGACTCGACGATCTCGCCTTCGTGCAGGATGGCGATGCGCTGGCAGATTCCGGCGACCGACGGCAGATCGTGCGAGATATAGAGAATCGACATGCCGGTCTCGCGATTCAGGCGCGCGAATAACTCAAGGATTTCCGATTGCGTGATCACGTCGAGCGCGCTGGTCGCTTCATCGGCGATTAACAGCGCGGGCCGGTGCAGAATCGCCATGGCGATCAGTACGCGTTGCGCCTGTCCCACGCTGAGCTGAGATGCGCGCTTGCGCAGGAAGTCCCGGTCGTTCCCGCCGCAGGGCAGGCTGACATTTTTCAAGGATGACTGGATCGCCCGATCGCAGTCGTCCGATGTGGCGGCGCGCTCACTGTGGGCGCGCCAGGCCTCCCGCAGTTGGGTGCCGATTTCGAGCGCTGGATTGAGTGAGGCGAGTGGGCTCTGAAGCACGAGACTCAAAGCTCGTCCGCGGAGGCTGCGCAGTTCGCGTTCACGCAGGGTGAGCAGATCCGTGCCCTGAAAGACAATCTTGCCCTCCACAATGGCGCGTTGGCGGCCCAGCAATCCGAGGATGGCCAGCGCCAGCGTGCTCTTGCCCGATCCGCTTTGGCCGACCAGACCGACGACTTCGCCGCGAGCGATATCCAGCGAAATCCCCTGTAGCACCGGCGCTTTGCCGGGATAGCGCACGGTGACCTGCGCGGAGAGCAAGGTTGGCGAGGAATCGGGCGTCGGCATACTTAGTGGCTCTGTCTTACGAACTCTGTCAGTCACTCGTCTATCGACTCGCTCGCGCTTGTGAGTTCACGGTAAGCCGCTCGGCGTTCCAGAAAGTCTGCGGATTCAGAATGACCGGGTTCGCGCCCGCGACCGCGCTGGAGACAGCGGACAGCGCATTCTGATTGATCAGGTAGATCAAGGGCGCCTGCTCGGCCGCGATTTCCTGCACTCGGTCAAAGCTCTCCTTGCGCTTCTTGGGATCGGCGGTGGAGGCTTGTGCCCGCATCAGGCGGTCAATCTCGGCTTCCCATGCGGTTTCTGGAGATTTCTGCTGCGGGTTCCAGGCGTGATTGTCGCCCGAACTCAGCCAGATAGTCATCTGACTATTGGGATCAAGCTCGACGTTGCGGAACCCGAGCATCGCGGCTTCGTAATTGAATTTCTGCGAAATACGCTCGATCAGAGAAGGGAAGTCGAGCGTGACCACATTCACCTTGATCCCGAGTTTGCCGAGATCTTCCTGAATCATGACCGCCATGCGTTCTCGCGGTTTGCTGCCAGCGTTGGTGACAATGGAAAACTCGACTGCATTGCCCGCCTTGTCGAACAGCGTCCCATTTTGCAAATGAAAGCCGTCGTCTTGCAGACGCTTCAACGCGGCGTCGGGGCGATACGCCTCGGCCTTGAGCTTGCTGTTGAACCAGAACTTATTCGCGGGCGAAACCGGGCCGACGGCAGGCTGGGCGTGCCCGTTGAAAACGATGCGGCTCAGATCGTCGCGGTTGACGGCTTGCGAAATCGCGCGCCGGAAATTGACTGACCGGAACCACGCGCGCTTATACTCCGGAATGGGAGCGCTGGCCACCTGGTTGAACCACAGGAATTCGTAATCGAGCGAAGCGCCGGCATCGTGCACCAGTTGCGGTGAACTGGCGGCCAGGCGGTCGAAGTAATCGCTGTCGACAGAGTTGATCAGGTCGAGTTCGCCGCGTTTGAAGCGCAGCATTTCGACGTCGCGATTTGGCTGAATGTCGAGCCGCACAGAATCGAGGTACGGCAAGCGGCGTCCCGCAGCGTCTTTCTTCCAGTAGTTGGGGTTGCGCTTGAGCAGCACGCTCGACCCCGCCTTGTATTCCGCCACCATGAACGGCCCGAGCACCGCCCCCTCTTTCTTGGGAGAGTGCGCGGACATGATCGCCACCTGATCGAAAAGGTGTTCGAGTCCGGCCAGCGGCGCGGGAAACGTGATCGCGATCTGGTCGGGGGCGATGATCTTGGTGCTGACCGTGCCGCTTCCAGAGCGGAACGCGTCTCCGGTTGAAGAGTGCAGCGCGGGGTCCATGAGCCGCTGCATGGTGAAGGCGACGTCTTCGGCCGAGAACGGGCTGCCGTCCGAAAATAAAATCCCATGCCGCAGCTTGAATGTGATCTGCTTGCTGTCTTTCGACACGCTCCACGATTCCGCCAGTTCGGGTTCGAGGTCCTGCGTCTTGCGGTTGGCGCGAACCAGCACGCCGCCGGTCAGATAGCGAATGGCCACGGAAGCATCGTCATCGACCAGCGCCGGGTCGAAAGTCTTCGGCTCCGAGCGCAGGCAGAACCGCAGTTCACCGCCGTTTTGCGCGAAGGCGAAGGCGGCGAGCAGAAAGAAACAGACCAGCAATTGCAAAAATGCGCGGCGGACGGATTTGTTCATATTCATGCGGTCACTTCCTCTTTCGACAAGAGCATCTGAAACGACGTCATCACAACAATCAGCAGCACCAACGGCACCAGTCGCCACGGTTCTTCGCGAAACGACATCAACCCTTCCAGTTCGCGCAGCAGGCTTCCCCAGGAAGGCAGCGGTTCGGCGACGCCCAAACCGAGGATGCCAAGATTGGCCTCGCTCAGGATGAAGACCGGAATCGAAATCCAAAACTGCGCGTAGAGAACCGGCTTCAGGTTAGGCAAAACATGAATCAGAAAAAGCCGCGGGCCGTGCAATCCCGAAGCGCGAGCCTGCAAGACAAAATCGGAGTTGCGCAAGGCATCGGCACTGGTCGAAAGCACGCGCGCCGCAGCGGCCCAGCCCAGCAGTCCGAGAATGAGAAACGTAATCAGAACCGAGGTCAGCGGAGAAACATTGAGCGGCAAGACCGCGCGGACCGTAATCAACAGAAAAAGCCAGGGCAGAGAAAGAAACAGGTCGGTGAACCCTCGGGCGAGACGCAACCAGATTCCGCCTAAGTATCCCGCAAGCCCGCCCACCAGCGCGGCCAATAGCGTAGAGACCAGAGCGGCAGCGGGAGCGAGCAGCAGCGAGATGCGCGTGCCGTAGAGCACGCGCGCGAAGCGATCGCGGCCCACTTCATCGGTGCCGAGCCAATGCTCATGCGAGGGCGGCGCGCCGGGAGCTTCGCGAAACTGTTTGGCGTATCCAACCGGCGCCAGCCAATTGGCGGCGAGCGACACCGCGCACACGAATACGACCACGACACACGCCAGCTTGCGGGCTAGGTTCATGTAGGGTTGAGGCTCCGGCTAAACGTCGCGGGGTTGCAACACGTAATTCATTACATCGGCCCCCGAGTTCGCCAGCAAGGTTACGAGCGTAACCAGCACGGTGAGATTTACCAGCAAGGGAAGGTCTCTGGAAAGCGCCGCCTGCCAGGCCAGTTGACCGATGCCCGGCAGTCCGCACAAGGCTTCAATCGGAATGCTGGCGCCGAGAGCGATGCTGACGGTGACCCCGGCAAGCGCAATCATCTGCGGTCCGGCGACGGGCAGCACGTGCCGGGCCAGGACGCGCATTTCGCCCAGTCCGCGGGCGCGGGCGGCGGTGATGTGCGGCAATTCGTAGGCTTTGGCCAGCAGGCTCCGCGAATAGCGGTAGATCTTGGGAAACACGATCAGCGCGATGGCAAGATATCCGGGAGCGTTGAGAATCACCGAGAGCAGAGCCAGGACCGCCGCCGGAATGCAGAGAAAGGCGCCGCTCAGGGTGATCCCCATCATCTCGTATACCGGAACACGCCACAGGCAGGCGGTGAAGGCCAGCAGCAATGCCAGCAGCCACGCCAGCAACAGGCCAACGCCGGCCACGCGCAAAGTGACCGGCCAGCGCTCGCGCAAAAGGCTTTGCACGGGTTGGCCGAGGGCATGAGAAGTGCCGAGATCGCCGTGCCAGGCGGCGCGAAGATACCCGGAGTAGTAGCGGAGAATGTTGTGTTCGCCCCCCCGCGATTGGCGCAAGGCGCGAACGCTTTCGGCGCTGAGGCCGGGATCGAGTTCCCGCTCGTCGGAATCGAAACCGGGAGCGAGGCGCACCAGCGTGGCCGAAAGCAGGCCGCCGAGCAGGACGATCGCGACGATCGCGGCCAGGTGCCGGGCGATTTTCCAGAACAGCGTTTTCCGCGGTGCCGTTTTCGATATGAGCATCACAGCGTCCTAATTCACCGTTGTGGCGCGCGCGCGCGGCTTCGAAGAGTTCGGGTCGCCGTTGGGTTCGGAGTGGTGCGCTTCTTTCACGGAGTACATGCGCCGATCCGCCTCGGCCAGCAAGGGCTCGACCTCAAAACCATCCTGCGGGCAAAAGGCGGCGCCCACGCTCATGCCCACCAGATCGCGTCCAGCGATCTTCCGGCCCGCTTCAATCGCCAGCAGATGCAGCCGGCTGGCCTTCTCGCTCGCAGCTTCCGGGCTGAGTCCGGGAGCGACGATCACGAATTCATCGCCGCCCATGCGGGCGACATAATCGTAGCCGCGGTTGACTTCCCGCAGTCGCGCGCCGAAATCCTTCAGCAGGTTGTCGCCTTCGAGGTGGCCATAGAGATCGTTAATCTGCTTGAAGTTGTCGAGGTCGCACACCATCACGGCAAGCGAGGTTCCGGTCCGGCGGCAGCGCGCCAGTTCGCGCGAAAGATGGACGAACAATGAGCGGGCATTGGGCAGACCGGTCAGGTAGTCGGTGGTCGCCGAGTCCTCGGCCTGCTGATATTTGAGGGCATTTTCCACCGAGAGCGCGATCTTCGAGCTGACCGCGAGCAGAATGCGGAGATGATCGGGCGAAAAGGCGTCGCGATCGGTACGGTACATGGCCAGCACCCCGACCACGCCATTCAGTCCTTCGAGCGGCACCGCGAGCGTCGAGCGCAGGGTGGTGAATCGCGAGGGATCGCCCACATATCCGGCTTCGGCTTCGGGATTGCCATTGAGGATTGGCTTGCGTTTTTCCGCGACCCAGCCGCACAGACCTTCTCCCAGGCCAATCGTCAGCGACGAGAGCAGCCGGAAGTTGTCGCCGCTCACCAGTTCGGGCACCAGTTTGCCGCTCTTTAACAGAAATACCGCCATCGAATCGTAAGGAATCATCTTGCGCAGGCGGACGGAGAGCACCGAAAGAGTTTCGCCCAGGCTGAGAGAGTTGCCGAGATCCTGGCTGATCTCGAACATGATCTGCGCTTCCTGACGAGCCGAGGCAATGGAGGAGAGAAAATCCGCTTCGTTCGGCGCGCCGGGAAGCGGCGCGGAATGTTCGAGTCCGCTCGCCGGCTCTGCGCTGGGCGCAATGCGGATGTCGGCCGATGGCATCGCAGCCCCCGCGGCCGGCGCATCGAACTGGGAATCCGATTGCACCAGGATGTCCATTGCGCGATACCGGCGTTGAAGGACCTCGACAATTCTGGGCTCGAAGGCGGAGCCCGACATCGAGGCAACGTTCTGCATGGCGGCATCGAGCGACATGGCATTGCGGTACTGGCGATGCGAGGCCAGTGCGTCTAGGCAATCGACGGCGGCCAGGACGCGCGCGCCCGGCGGAATCTCTTCGCCTTTCAGCCCGTCGGGATAGCCCGTTCCGTCCCAGCGCTCGTGGTGCGAGCGGACGATGGGCGCGACCGGATAGGGAAACGCGACGCGCTGCAGGATCTCGGCCCCCACCAGGGTGTGGATCTTCATCTTTTCGAATTCTTCCGGGGTCAGGCGTCCGGGCTTATTGATGATGTGTTCGGGAATGGCCAGCTTCCCAATGTCGTGGAGCAGCGCCGCGGCGCGCAAGGCTTCGATTTCGCTCTCGGCGAAGCCCAGTTCTTTCGCCACCTCGACCGCGAATACGCGCACCCGCTGTAGGTGCTGGTGCGAGGTGTGGTCCTTGGCTTCGATGGCCAGCGCCAGGCTCTCGATGGTGCGCAAGTGGAGGGCGGCAACCTCTTCGGCGTGCCGTTTTTCAATCTCGACCTGCTGCTTTTCCGTCGCCAACTTGGCGAGATAGAGATGATACGAGCGATAGACCCAGTAGATCAGCGGCAGAACCAGAAGCGAAGTCTGCCATCCCACCTGTTTGCTGAGGAAACCCACCGCAAACACCACCGCAGCGCCCACCATATAAAAGGGGAAGGACCAGAAGTGGCATTCGGCCCAGACCTTGTACGCCGGTTTGCCTTCGGTCAGCGAAATGATGACCGCCACCGGGACCGTGTTGGCCACGAAGAAAATCAAGGAGGTCACGATCAGCAGCGGCAGTGTGCCCGCGCCGAGCATCCGCTGCAAATCGTGATAGGCGAAGTACGACAAAACGATGGCGTTCGCCATCATGCCGAAGACGTTGAACGCGATCTTGATGGGAGCGATCTTCTGGCGCGATCCCGCCAGGCATTGCACCAGCGTCGCGCTACAGCCAATCACCAACGTTTCGGGAAGATTCAGCTCGAGCACGCTCAGCAAAATGAGCAGGAAGTTCACCGACATGGTGCCGTCGAACCCGGGCAGCTGAAATTTGAGATTGGAGGCGAGCACGGCGACCAGCAGGTAGCAGGCAAATCGCGTCAGGTCGACACTCTGCCAGTGCCATAGGGCATAGACTAGCGCCGACAGTCCGAGCGCCGCAGTGGCTTCGATAAACAGTCTTGCCCGAATTGACATAGGCCGACCTGCAATTTCCATTTACACCGCGTGCGCCTGCACGTCCTCAAGGCCGCTTCTCGGTACCGCTGTCGCCGCATGGGTTCGGCGGCAGCGATGCCTGCCTATTCCAGCGCGCTCCCGGCGCATTCCAGTTTGTCCTCGAAAGCGACCCAACCTGCCCAACTTGGGGGATCGACATCCGGTGCCAACGCACTGCAAATCTGGTTTTCCCCTTGTATCGGATCGTAGTTTACTGTCGAGGAATCCCACACCTAACCGAAGTAACGATCAAGGCGCCGCTGCCGGCAGCTTGGGTGTGATGGAAAAACCCCCATTCGGCACAACTCTGACGCAGGAAGGGACGATAGTTACTTCGGTGTGTCGGTCGCTGTGGAACCACCCAACAAACGATCGCCATTGTGGCAGCATCATGCATAGGGGCGTCCGTCTGCACCTGCCTGATGTCGAGCGCTTCAAAGGTCGCAGCGCGGGGGTTACGTTTCCCCGTTTGCCAACGACATAGACATGCCAATTTCAGTCAAAACTCCGCCAACGGAAAGAGCGCCGAAAATCGCAACCCGGGGCCGAACTGGCCACAGCTGTAACCCGATGGGTGAGGCCAGTCTTGAATTCGTTTTGCCGCCCGGCATTCTCGACCAGTTACGGGACGCGGTCTTCACCACCGACCTTCAGGGCATCATCACCAGTTGCAACCAGGGTGTCGATCGCTACGGCTTTGTGCCCAAGGATCTGATCGGGCAAAATATCGCCGAATTCTACGGTGTCGAGCAGCAGGCCACCCGCGCGTTGGCCCAGGTTCGGGAAGCGGGCCGGTTTGAAGGCGAACTCCGCTGCCGCACGAAGTCCGGCCAGGATGTCGAAGCTCATCTGTGTTTGACACTGCTCCGCGATGCGAATGCAGTACCCGCGGGCATTCTCGGATTTTCGATCGACATCGCCGACAAGCAACTCGCCGAGGTTGCTCCGCCGGTTGATGCCCCGGCTGCCACCGTCGCGGTACCGCTGGCGCGGCGTCAGATCGACGGCACACAGTTTCTGATTGCCAGCCCGATCATGCACAAGTTCATGGGCATGGTCGACCGCGTCGCCGGGCACACCGAGACTGTGCTGGTGACGGGCGAAACCGGCACCGGCAAAGAGTTGGTTGCGCGCACCATCCACGAATCTTCGTATCGCCACAAACATGCGTTGGTGGACATCAACTGCGCCGCCCTGCCCGAGCACCTGGTGGAAAGCGAACTGTTCGGCTACGAGAAGGGAGCCTTCAGTGGCGCCGACTCCTCAAAGCCCGGCTTGTTTGAGCTGGCCGATAAGAGCACGATTTTTCTCGACGAAATCGGCGAGCTGCAACCGCAAATCCAGGTGAAACTGCTCCGCGTGCTGGATGGCCAGCCGTATTACCGCCTGGGTGGAAATCGGAAAATCACCGTCGACGTGCGCGTGGTCGCGGCCACCAATCAGGATCTTGAGCTGGCCGTGAAAGAGGGGCGATTCCGCAAGGATCTTTTCCACCGCCTCGGCCAATTCCAATTGCGGGTTCCCCCGTTGCGCGAGCGTCCCGAGGACATTGCCGCGCTGGCACGCCACTTCCTCTCGCTGAAAGCGGGAGATAAGGTTTTCGCAGCGGACGCGTTGACAGCTCTGCGCGGCCATTCCTGGCCGGGAAACATTCGCGAACTCCGGAACCTGGTGGCAAGGCTGGCCATGGCCAACGACAACCGCCAGATCACGGGGGCTGAAGTCCTGGCCGCACTCCATGCCGAACTGCATGGCGAATCGAGGGCCGCAGTCCGCGCCAGCGGCGCCGTGCCGCTCGGCAACCTCGACAACATGGAAGAGCAGATGATCATCCGCGCCCTGGAGCAGACCGGTGGACACAGGGCTCATGCCGCCGAGCAGCTGGGAATCTCTCGCCGCACGCTCAGCCGCAAGCTGCGGGAATATGAGATCGATACCCGTGGCAGCGAAGGTTTGGCCAAACTGGGCGTCATCAGCGAAGATCAGCAGAAGTTTTTTCGCGCCAAAGTCAATCTGTCCGTGACCCTGAAGAATTCGCAGGGCAAGGAAATCCAGGCGCAGGCGGTCAACCTGAGCACCGGAGGCATGGGGCTCGACGCGGTAAGCGATGCGGCTGGTTTTGCCGGGTTGGTCGACGTCAGCTTTCTGTTGCCCGAGAGTGAAACCGTGGTTCAGGCGAAAGGCCGCGTGGCATGGACCGAAGCAGGAGGAAGAGCCGGCCTGCGCTTTGTCGTGATCGACCCTGCGGTCTTCGTGCAACTGCAACATTGGACGAATCGGAAGATGAAGGATGAAGGCTGGGAAATTCCTTCCTGAGAACGCGCGGCGAAGCCGAATGGGTCAAAGCCAAGCGCCTACGCGGACGCACAGCACACTTCGGTAATCTGTCGTAATACGTCCTTCCGTGACATCCTCGGTTTGCGCTTCAAGTTTATCGACCGTCGCCGCGACGCCAACTCCCGCTGCGGTTGCGGAAATCAAGTGAGGTCATTCATGTTGCAGTCTCCGGAACAGAAGTACTCTCCAAACACCGCCCCCACGAATGCTTACACGCCCGTCAAGCCGGCCAACTCGCCGGTGGAACAAGCCACGATCGGGCGCTCGCTGGTCATCAAGGGCGACGTGTCGGGCTCGGAATCGCTGTTCATTGACGGACGCGTCGAAGGCACGATCAATTTTCCCGACAATCGCGTCACGGTCGGCCGCAACGGAGTCGTCGCGGCCAACATCACGGCCAATGAAGTCGTCATCATGGGCAAGGTGCAGGGCAACGTCGAGTGCGCCGATCGACTGGACGTGCGCAGCGAAGGCGTACTCGCCGGCGACGTGATCACGCACCGCATCAGCATCGAAGAGGGCGCGATCCTGAAGGGCGGCGTCGAAGTGCGCAACCCCGAAAAGAAAGACCAGAAAAACCAGGCCCAGGCCCCGAGCAAGCACGAAGCGCCCAAGGCTGCGGCTGCGGCTGCGGGCACCGCACAATCCAACGAGGTTTGAATTCGAAGTCGGAATTCAGGAACGACGATGGAGGGACCGGCGATTCACCGGTCCGGGCCGGGGGATTGCGCCTGGCGCTCCATCGTTTTCTATTTTGGCGCTTTACTTCTTCGGCTTAAAGTCGAGCGACGCCGAGTTCATGCAGTAGCGTAGTCCGGTAGGTCCGGGTCCATCGGGAAACACATGGCCCAGGTGCGCATCGCACTTGGCGCAGCGAGCCTCGGTGCGCGTCATGCCATAACTGGAGTCGGTGTGCTCCGCGATGTTCTTGCGGTCGGCGGCCGCAAAGAAGCTGGGCCATCCCGTTCCCGAATCAAACTTCGTGTCCGAGCCAAACAGCAGCGTCCCGCAGCACACGCAGTGGTAGGTCCCGTCGTCGTGCTTGTTCCAATACTTGCCGGTAAAAGCGGGTTCGGTGCCGCAGGCACGGGCCACCTGGTATTGTTCCGGTGTGAGTTGCTGCTTCCACTCAGCATCGGTCTTGGCGATTTTTCCGTCGGCAATCTTTCCCTCGGCGATCCGGTCGGTGAGTTTTTCCGTCATAGCGTGTCTCCGGAAAATAAGATGCAGAACGAGCGGGAAAGTTGCAATTCCCGTCTGCAATATACACCGTGGTCATAAGGTTTCTTGAGCTGGCTCAGTGTGCCAGGGGCTGATTCTTGCCGAGCAGAGGGCGGATGGCGGCGCGTTGTTGCAACTCCGACAGGATCGCCTTGGCGGCGTTCAAGTAGGTAACGTTGGGATCGGATGTATCCGCCCAAACCGCCTCATACACAATTTTCGCCCCATCTTTCGGGTCCATGTGCAGCGCGGCTTCCATCAGATCGGCTTTTTGCCGGACGTTGCTGTAGCAGCTATGGCAGACCGCAGCCGGTTCGGCCACGCCGCTATGCTGATGTTTGAGCACGCACTGGAATGCCGCGGGGGCATTGATCTCAGGAGCGGTGATCCCAGGGGCGGTGTTGATCTGCTTGTGGGAAGCGAAAGCCTGGGACTTAAGCTCCTTCAGCCGGCGCTCGCGTTCTTCGTCGATCGATGCGCCAGTGCTGGGAGCAACCGCGACAGGCGGCACAGCCGCGGAAGGCGTCCCGGGTTGATTCGGCGAGACACGTTCCGGCGATTTGCAGATGGGACAAGCGTGCATGTCGGCGGGGTAGTAGGCGTGGCAGCGCGCACAGGGCAGGCCGTAGCCGACCGGCTTTTTCTCCGACGGGACTTCGGATGCGGACCCGAGCGGCGTACGGCGCTCCGGCATCGTTGGAGCGGCGGCTCTAGCGGACTTTTCCCGGGCTTGTGCGGCAGCAGTGCTTTCCATAGGAGTGATGGCCCCGGCGGCGCGCTTCGCGCCGCGTTTACTCTCTCTCTGAATTCTAGGTTGGTGGAATGCCCTAAGGCGATGCACGTCGGTGCATGGCCAAGGTAACGCCTCGTCCTTAATCCCTCCAAAACCTTCCAATCGAAGATCCTGGTGCGTCCCGTCTCAACAGTGGAGGTGGGACGCGACTTACTTCGAACTCGTGATCAGCCGGACGACTTCCTGCATCCGAGCTCGGTAGAGGTTCTCGCTGGGATCCATGCGCGAGGCTGTCTCCAGTTCTGCCAGAGCCTCTTCGTATTGGTTCAAGGCCATTAGGCAGGCGGCCAGAGAATAATGATTTTGGGCGCTCGGCTCGAGCTTGAGGGCCTCGCGAAATTCCTTCTCCGCCTCCGCCATCTGTCGCATGTTCACCAGCGCCACGCCGAGATAGTGGTGGCCGAGGCCGGATTGTGGATTGAGCGCCACCGCTTGGCGCAGAACTTCGAGGGCTTCCTGATCCTTCCCGGCAAGAAGCAGAGCCTGACCCAGAACGCGACGCTCGGTGGCTCCCGTAGGATTGGCGGCGATGGCGGCCCGCAACTCGCGAATGGCAGAAGAGTAGTCGCGCTTCGACATGTAGGCGCGGGCCAGGCAGTTGTGGCCGCCGTCCCACTCCGGGTTCTGGCGATAGAGATCCTGGAACTCGGCAATCGCGCCGTCGAAGTCTTCCTTATCGCAAAGCGTGTTACCCAGATTGTTACGGACGCTGGACTCGTCGGGGTTCAGGCGCTTGGCCGCGCGATATTCCGCGATGGCCTCGTCCAGCTTGCCCTGATCGTGCAGGACGACGCCAAGATTGCTGTGCGCTTCCCAGAAGTCGGGGCGCAGGCTGAGAGCGTGGCGATAGGCGATGGCGGCGCGGCGGAGGTCTCCCTTCTCACGCTCGGTAATTCCAATATCGAAGTAGACGTCGGCGTTCGCGGGCGAGCCGGCGGGTTCGCGCGTGAGCGCCTCGTCGAAAGCGTGCAGCGCAGCATCGTGGTGGCCACCGGCGTAGAGCGCGAGTCCGAGCGAACGGTAGGCCTCGGCGTTGGCAGGATCCATGCTGAGCGCCGTGCGCGCTTCGGCAAGAGCGTCCTCGGCATCGTCGTTCCGATAGAAAAGGTAAGAAATCTGACTGTGGGTTTCGGCGGACCCTGGCATCTGACGCGCCGATTCGGTGAATTCATCAAGCGCATCGTCGAAGCGTTCCTGGCGGCGCAGGAGCGTTCCAAGGACGTAATGCAGCCAGGCGTTTTTCGGCGAATCAGCGCCGGACTCGTCGCGCAGCAGAGCGCGGATTTTGTCTTCCGCGGCGTTGAAATTGTTCTCGTGAACCAAAGCGGCAATCTGTGCCGCCGCGCCGGAGCAGACGCCGGTGCGTGACTTGGACTCCGAGCTCTTGCCCGAAAGTCCGTTGCCAGCCGGCCTCTCCCCGAGGCTCTGCATCAGGTTCGAGTCCGCCCCGGCTTTTTGCAGCGCGCGATGGCATTGGGCAGAGGCGAAGGCCGAAAGATCCGGTGCGGGGGGTTGGTGGGCCAGGCGCTCGATTCGGGCGCTCGAAATGCCCCCCGCCAGCCAGAGAAAAATCGCGTCGGCATCGGGTGTGGACGGAACCGGTTCCGCCCACAGGCAACCTGCCGCCAGCAGGAGCAATAGCCAACTCAAGACACAGCGTTTCAAGAAGCCCTCCGGCGGTTTTGCCGCGCGAGTCTCGCCCTGTGGTCAAGCTAGCCCGGCGGCGGAGTCGCCGATAGGTCACGGAGGTAATTTCGAGGGACATGGCCCAGCGTGCGCGGCCAGCGGCGGCCGGCCCTCGGTCTCAGTCTTTTCCTTTGTGTTCCTTCGCCGCTTTGGTGGTAATACTTTTCGCCAACCGAGCCACTAGCTCGCGGCAATTCGGCGGGACCGCCGGGGTGAGCTGGAGTACACTAGAAGACTCAGGCGGTCGTGCGTTTCCGGTTCGGAGGCTTTATGTTTGAAGGTCTGTTTCAACCCATGCACCTGCTGGTGATCCTAGTGATCGCGTTGATCATTTTTGGCCCCAAACGATTGCCGGAGTTGGGCAAGGGTCTGGGCGACGGCATTCGCGCACTGAAGGAAGGCATGAAAGATAACAGCAACGCCGCCAAGACTGAGGCCACGCCTGAGGTGAAGGCCGAAGCCAAACCCGACGTCAAGCCCGAGAACAAAGCTTGACTCCGCACTAACATCCCGCTGTCTGCGTGACAAATAACTGCTAGTTCGATATTATTTACTGCATCCAATCGCAATAGATTTTGGGAAGTGGATAATCCTGTAATCCGCTTTTTGTCTTGGGGAATTGGTTTGTCCGTAGGTTGAACGTAGGTAGAAATCTCATCTCATTTTGAATCCCTTAGGAGGATTTTTTCAGTGCATAAGAAATTCGTGGTAGCTCTTTGTCTATTATTGGCGATCCCGGCGCTTGCCGACCAGATCGTCCTTAAAAATGGCGACAAGATCACGGGCTCGATTACGAAGTCCGACGGTAAGGTGCTCGTGATCCACACCGACGCCGCCGGCGACCTAACCGTGAAGTTTGACGCGATTCAGAGCATCACCTCCGCCGGCGACTTGAACATAACCCTCGGCGGTAAGACGGCGGTTGGCCCCGTCACCACCACTGGCACCGATGTGGTCGTTGCCACCAGGGCTGGCACGCCAGTCGAGGCGCCGATGTCCTCTATCACATTGGTCCGCAGTCCCGCCGAGCAGGCTGCGTACGAGAAGACCCTGCACCCCGGCTTCGGACAGGGCTGGGCAGGCGGCGTCAATTTGGGCTTCGCCCTGACCGCCGGTAACAGCGAAACCAAAAACCTGAACATCGGTTTCAACGCCATCCGCACCGGGTTCCACGACAAGCTGATCCTCTACGAAACCACGAATTACGCTGCCACCAGCAAGCTCGCCCTCCAACCCATTCCCTCGCAAACCACGGCGAACTCGAACGGCGGTGGAATCCGTTACGACCGCGACGTCACTCCGCGCGTGTTTGGATTCGTGAGTGGCGACTTCTTCAATAATTCGCCGCAAGACCTTGATCTCCGCTACATTCTCGGAGGCGGTATCGGCTTCCACGCGATCAAGACTGCCAACACGACTCTTGATCTGCTGGCCGGCATCAACTACACCCATGAAAGCTTCTCGAACCTGATGGAAACCGAAAGCAATCCGCTGCCGCCACCGCCCACGATCACGGTCCTTTATAACCACTCCGATAGCTCAGCCGCTCTGACCGTGGGCGATAATTTCACCCACAAGGTCGGAAAGAACAGCGTCTTCACTCAGGGCTTCCTCCTCTATCCGAGCTTCAGTCAAACCAACATCGCGTTCCCGGACGCAACCACGCCCGATGATGTACGAATCATGCGCGGGTCATTCAACCTCGGCTTCGTCACCAAGCTCAACAAGTGGCTCGGCTGGCAATTGACACTGGCGGATGTATTCGACAACCATCCGCTGGCGTCCAATCCTCCCATCGAGAGGAACGACATCACCATCGCAACCGGCCTGAATATTTCCTTCACGCACTAGACGCGGAATCGCAGACAAAAATATCCGGTGGAGGGACTGGCATCTCGCTCGTCCCTCCACCGGTTTTGTTTTTCGTCGTGATGTCCCGTCTAGTGTTTCTCGCCCTGCTCCGTGAAGAACTTCCCCGTTTCTCCCGCCGAGAAATAGCGCGACGTTACCGTCTTCTTGCGGGTGAAGAACTCGACCGCATCCCAGCCGTGGACGTGCAGATCGCCAAAGAACGAATCCTTCCAGCCGGAAAACGGGAAATACGCAGGAGACGCGGCTACTCCAATATTCACGCCCACCATCCCGACCTCGATGCGGCGGCTGTATTCGCGCACGGCCGCGCCATTCTCGGTGAAGATCGAAGTGCCGTTGCCCCGCGGATCGGCATTCACCAGCGCAATCGCCTGTTCCAGCGTATCCACGTGCATCACCGAAAGCACCGGCCCAAATATTTCGTCGCGTGCCACGCTCATCTCGGCCGTCACGTTGTTCAGAATGGTTGGGCCGACAAAATTTCCGCCTGCTGGAACCCCGGTTGGCCGCCGTCCATCCACCAGCAGTTTCGCGCCTTCTTTCACTCCGATTTCGATCGCTCCATGAATGCGCTCGCAAGCGGCGCTCGAAATCACCGGACCCAGGCTGGCTTTCGCGTTCATGCCATCGCCGGCAATCAGCTTCTCGGCTTCGGCTTTCAGTCGGCCCATGATGGCTTCGCGCGCCGAACCAACCGTCACCAACACCGATCCCGCCATGCAGCGCTGACCCGACGCTCCGAAGGCACTGCCGAGCACGTTCGACACGGTCTTATCGACGACCGCATCCGGCATCACGACCATGTAATTCTTTGCGCCGCCGAGCGCCTGCACGCGTTTGCCTTGTTCCGCCGCGCGCCGGTAAATGTATTTCGCCGTGTTGACCGAGCCGACGAACGAAACCGCGCGAATCCCCGGACTGTCGAGAATGGCATTCACCGCGTCGTGCGCGCCATTCACCAGATTGACCACGCCCTTCGGCAACCCGATCTCCTCGAAAATCTGAAACATCAGTTCCGAAGTAAGCGGAACCTGCTCCGACGGCTTCAACACAAACGTATTGCCGTAGACGATGGCGAAGGGCAGAAACCACATTGGCACCATGGCGGGAAAGTTGAAGGGCGTGATGGCGGCGCAAACTCCGACTGGCTGGCGAATGGTCTCGGTGTTGATGCCGCGCGCCACGCCTTCGAGAATGCGTCCCTGCATGGTCATGGGAGCGGCGCAGGCCACTTCGAGCACTTCAATGGAGCGCGTGACTTCCGCGCGTGCATCCGAGAGCACTTTGCCGCCTTCGCGGGTGATCGAAGCGGCCAGTTCGTCGATGCGCTGTCGGAATTTCTCGCGGATGGCGTAGATAAACTCCGTGCGCTCGCCGACCGAGCGGGCGCGCCAGTCCGGCAAAGCGGCGCTGGCAGCGGCGACTGCGGCCTCGATCTCGGCCGCGCCCGACAGCGGCACGCGCGCCAAAACCTCCCCATTCGCCGGATTGGTCACGTCGAGAAGACTCTGCGTCTGCGGCGCAACCCAGCGGCCGTCGATATAGTTCGCGAGAATGCGCGTTGCGGCAGTCTTGGTTGTGCCCGGCGTCAGAGTGCTCGATTCGGTTGTTATTGTCATGATTGCTATCTTCCTTTGTTCGCTCTTAATCCATTTCCCGGAGGTCCGTGTGCTTGGTTTTATCACGTTTTACAGCGCAACGACAGCACGGATGCCCGGTCAGGTAGTAGCCCAGGTTGGAACGGAATCGATCCCAGTGCGGGATTACTGCCAGCAAAAAGCAGGTCCTTCGCTCCGCTCAGGATGACAATTCTTTATTTGCTACGGCGCAAAGGCCTTGCACAGGACGGCAAGCAAAGTGAGCCACTACCCCGGTCCGCTTCCATTGACTTGCCTCTAGAACCCCCTTCGATCGTCAATACGATAAGGCGATTGAGATGTACAAGAAAGCCGAAGCGGACAATCCCACGTTTGCCGCGGGGCCCTGGTTTATGCTCGTCCCGTACTTGGGCGAGCACAAGTATCAACAGGTCATTCAGGAATATCAGGCCTACGCTCAACGATCGGGCGACAAGAATATGGCCGAGTTCGCCGCCGCGCTGGACTCGGGCTTCCGCGCCGGCGGATGGCCCAGCGCCGCGCACAAGGGGATCGAAGTTTTACTCGCCCAACGCAAAGCCAAGACCAACTACCTCGCTCCGTACCAAATCGCGGCGCTGTATGCCGACACCGGCGACAAGGACCACGCCTTCGAGTGGCTCAACACCGCCTACCAGGAACGCTGCATCTTGGTCGTCGGCCTGCGGACTGACCCCGCGCTTGATTCCCTGCGCTCCGATCCGCGCTATGCGGAGCTGGTGCGGAAGATCGGGTTCCCGCAATAGGGCGGGAGGCCGGGGAGTCTTAATTGTGACGCATGTCACAAAAAAATTTATATCCCCGGCCTTTTAGAATCAAAGATTTAGAGAAAAATTCTCGCCAAATCTTTGGGTTTAAATGACTTATCCGTAAAATATTCCGGAATAAGGACTTAGCGGAGCCAGGTTCCAAGGTTTCAGAGTTTCAAGGTTTCGAAAGTCAAGACTTCGCCCAAATGAAAAAGGGTGGGGAGTTATCCCGCACCCTTTGATCTTTTATTTCTGCCCTATAATTTTATTCTACCAGTTTGACCACCCAAACTGGACAACTTTCCCAACTTTATTTTCCCAGCGAATTCATCGGGTTAGCGGGAAAACCGTCGAGACGGGGGCTTGACACCAGTTTGGCGTGGAGATGGACGCGCCCTGCCCCAGGGGCTTGATGTGGAACCGAGCTCCCGAAGTGGTTTCCCGTCGAAAGCGGAACACTTTCGTAACGCGACAGATTCGAGAGCAGGCTGCGCTGGCCGCATTTCGGACGACAATCATATTAAGTATGCTTCGGGTCGATCCTACAAAGGCATTCGTGTCCCTGAATGCTATTGCCGCGCTGGGATGTTTTGCGGCGGCTATCGCCCACCCTGCGGTCATCCGCGGGAAGGGGGAGTTTCTTTGTTACCTGGCGGTAGTGTTGTTAACTTCAACACTTAAGGTGACGCTGCCCGGGATCGACGGGACGTTATCGTTAAGCTTCATTTTTCTGTTCCTGGGCATGCTGGAAATGACGTATGCCGAGACGCTGGTGCTGGGCGTGGCGTCGGTATTCGTGCAATCGTATTGGCACTCCTCGAAACGGCTCAAACCGATTCAAGTCATCTTCAATCTTTCGCAGTTGACGGTGGCGACTGCGGCTGCGTATTGCGTCTTCCAGTTCCTGAGTTCGCATAGCCTGCGCGAACAGCGGGCGTTGGCGCTGGCCTGCGCCGCCATTGTCTATTTCCTGTTCAATACGTGCGCGATGGCGACGGTGATTTCGCTCGCCGACCGGAAATCGATGCGGCAGGTTTGGGTCGAGGGCTACCTCTGGTCGTTTCCGTACTACCTTATCGGGGCGGCGATTGCGGGGTTTGTGAGTTATCTGAACCGGCAGATCGGATGGCAGGCGGCGCTGCTCACGCTGCCGGTCGTCTACGTGATCTATCGATCGTATCGGCTGTATGTGGGCAAGCTGGAAGATGGAAAAATTCATGCGGAAGAAATGTCGCACCTGCACCTGCGCACGATTGAAGCGCTGGCGCTGGCCATTGAGGCGAAGGACCATAACACCCATGAACACCTGCAACGGGTGCGGGTGTACGCCATGGAGATTGCGAAAGAACTCCGCTTGACGCACCCGGAAATGGAAGCGTTGCAGGCGGCCTCTTTGCTGCACGACATCGGCAAGCTGGCGGTTCCCGAGCACATCATTTCGAAACCCGGGAAGCTTACGCCGGAGGAATTCGAGAAGATGAAAATCCACCCGATCGTTGGGGCGGAGATTCTGGAACAGGTGCGATTCCCGTATCCGGTGGTGCCGATTGTGCATTCGCATCATGAAAAATGGGATGGATCGGGGTATCCGCGGGGCCTTCGAGGAGAAGAAATTCCAATTGGGGCGCGGATTCTGGCGGCGGTGGATTGCCTGGACGCGCTGGCTTCGCATCGGCAGTATCGGCCGGCGCTTCCGCTGGATCTGGCGATGGCAAAGGTCGCGGCCGAATCGGGGAAGAGTTTTGACCCGCAGGTGGTCAAGATCCTACAGGAACGATATGTGGAGCTGGAGAAACTGGCCCACGAAAAAGAAGAGGACCGGCCGCAGTTGTCGGTGGATGTGAAAGTGGAGAGAGGGTTGGCGCCGGCGGCGGGGTTTGAGCGGCAGCCAGAGCCGGCCATGCAGCCGGTGGACGAGGATCACGATACTCTTTCGAGCATTGCGGCGGCGCGGCAGGAAGCGCAAAGCCTGTTTGAAATGGGCCACGATCTGGGAGCGGCGCTGCGGTTGGACGACACGCTCTCCATGTTTTCGGTTCGCCTGAGGCGCTTCGTCGCCTATGACGCAATGGTGGTGTATGTGCGGCATGGTGACTTGCTCACGGCGGAGTATGTGAGTGGCGACAACTTCCGGCTGTTTTCATCGCTGAAGATTCCCGTGGGAGCCGGCCTTTCCGGGTGGGTTGCGCATAACAATAAACCGATCATGAATGGCAACCCGGCGGTTGAACCTGGATATGTGAACGATCCGGCGAGGTTCACCAATCTGCGATCCGCTCTGGCTGTGCCGTTGCAGGGCGATGCCAACGTGGTTGCGGTGCTGGCCTTGTATCGAACCGGGCAAGACGCATTTACCCAGGATCAACTGCGGATTGTGCAGAGCGCGGGTTCGAAGCTGGGAATCACAATCGAAAACGCGCTGAAAGTCCGAAAGGCCGAGGATTCGGCGACCACCGATTCTCTGACGGGGCTTCCCAATGCGCGGTCGCTGTATCGGCATCTGGAAGCGGAATTGGCGCGATGCCGGCGATCGAACGATCCGCTGACCGTGCTGGTACTGGACCTGAATGGATTCAAGCAGGTGAACGACCGCTTCGGGCAGATCGAGGGGAACAATCTGCTGCGCACGTTTGCGACGGCGCTGAAGGAATCATGCCGCGAGTACGATTATGCGGCCAGAATTGGCGGTGATGAATTCGTGATCGTTGCTCCGGGGATGCCGCCGGAGGCGGTGGCGGAAATCGGGGAACGTTGGCAGAAGATCGCGGCCGACGTGGCGAGCGCGATCTGTCCGGCACACGTGTTGTCGCTGAGCGTGGGGAAGGCAACGTATCCTGACGATGGCGGGGACGCGGAAACCTTGCTGGCGGCGGCGGACCGGTCACTCTATGCGATGAAACGGTCGCGGCCGGGGATGGCTAGGGCACAGGCGGCGAAGTAGCGGGCGGCAGAAAAGTCGTCCAGGAAGCAAAACCTCACCCCAGGCGCTAAAGCGCAACACTCTTGAGGATTTATCGGCACGACTGAAAGTCGTGCCCTTCCCAACCCCGCTCGAATCGGAGTTCTTCGCTCCCTGCTAGACGAGACCGAGAATCTTGGCATGGCCGCGTTCGGTGACGAAAATGTTGGCGGGCTTGATGTCGAGGTGGACGAATCCCTTGGAGTGGGCGGCGTCGAGGGCATCGGCGATCTCGGTTGCCAAAACGAGCAAGGCGTCGAGTTCGACGGGCTTGCCGGAGATGCGGTGCTTCAGGGTCGTGCCATCGAGGTACTCCATGGCGATGAAGGCGCGGCCGTCGTGCTCTCCGATGTCGTAAATGGTGCAGATGTTGGGATGATTGAGCGCGGAGGCGGACTGGGGTTCGCGCTGAAAACGGGCGAGCGCCTGGGGATCGCGGGCGACATCTTCGGGCAGGAATTTCAGGGCGACAAAGCGATGGAGGCGGGTGTCTTCGGCTTTGTAAACCACGCCCATGCCTCCGCCGCCGAGTTTCTCGAGGATGCGGTAGTGCGAGATGGTCTGGTCGATCACAGGAGGACCGGCGTGGGGGTCGCCTTATCTTACGGATGGGGCAGCAGGCCGTCAGCGAATGCAGGGCGCTGGTCTGTGCCAATTGAATTTGTAATTGCGGCGGGCAGCGACTCTGGTGCGGAGGTGCTGGCGAGATTGACGTCGGCTTCATGCGCGGCATCGGGGACGGGCGAGTCGCCCGTCCCTCACCCCCACATCCGTCCCCACACAAGCGGCGGTGTTGCAGGAAGCGGAAGCGGCGGTGGAGCGCGCCGCCTCGCAAATTCGCCGTCGACTCGACACCACGGGCATTCGGGATTCGCTCTATGCCAACTTCGATCATCCCCGCTGGGACAACGTCGCCCGGCGGGTTGGGTCAAACTCCTCTCCGACCTTGCGGACGGGCGGAGCCAAATCCCGCATCTGATGTAGCTTTCCGGCAACCGCACCCACAGAGGTGACCCCCATCACTGCCCACTGGCACAATCCGTTCCATGTTGTAAGCAGGGTGCGTTTGCCCTGAACCGAGGCGTGTGTGCGGGACTTGGCGGGAAGCCTTTTGCTGGTCTTCGGAACATCGGGAAACAGTCTGGAATTGCCGATGGCGCGCTTGCTTCTTCCCCTCACTTTTGCCGCGCTGCTGGTGATGGTGATTGTGTGGCTGCTGCAGCGCCGGGAATGGGAACGCGCGCGCGAGGCCTTGCTGGAAGAAACCAAGCTGAATCGGCGATTCGAGCAGGAGCGCAATCAAGCGCGGGAAGAAGTTTTTCGGCGGTTGCAGGAAGACCGCGAGTTGAACAAGGAGAAGTTCCAGTTCCAGGCGCAGCTCGCCGAATACGAAAAATACTCCACGCTGGCGCAACTGGCGCTGGGCGCGGCGCACGGGATTAACAACCCGCTGCTCGGCATCCTGTCGCATCTGGAACTGGAGTTGAAGACGGCCCAGGATCCCGAGCAACGCTGGGAGGTTGAACAGTGCATTGCCGGCACCAAGCGGATTGCAGCGACCTTGCGCGGGCTGGTCAACTACGCGCGCCCTGGGCCACAGGTGCTGAGCAACCTCAGCCTGCATCGCCTGGTGGCCGACACGCTCAGCTTTCTCGAAGGCCAGCCGGCGTTGCGCCACAAACGGGCGGAGAACCGGGTTCCTGAAGACTTGCCGCACATTGTGGTGGATTCCAATCAGCTTTCGCAGGTGCTGATGAATCTGCTGATCAATGCGGCGGAAGCGACGCCGGACGGCGGATTGATCGCGATTTCCGCCAGCACGCTGGCCGCAACCCATGGCATCGAAATTCGTGTGAGCGACACCGGGTGTGGCATTCCGCCCGAGGTTTTGCCCCACGTCTTTGAGCCGTTTTTCACCACCAAGGTTGGCAAGGGCACGGGGCTGGGGCTCAGCATCAGCGCGACATACGTCCGGAGAAACAAGGGCGAAATTCGAATCGACAGCGTGTGGAAGCAGGGAACCACGGTGACCATTACGCTGCCGATCCGTCAGGAGGAGTCACGCCAAGCGGAAGAACAATCTGAAATCGTGGTTTGAGAAGCTGCAATCGAACGTCAATTTATATGCCCTATTCCGCCCTACTGATCGATGACGAGGAACTGACGCTGCGCACCATGTCGCGCAGCTTGCGCCAGGATGGGTTTGAGATATTCACGGCGCTCTCCGGCGAAGACGGCCTGAAACTGTTTCATGAAGAGAAACCGGACCTGATCCTGCTGGATATCGTGCTGCCTGGCATCGATGGGGTCGACGTGCTGCGCCAGATCAAGGAGGCGAACCCGACTGCGATCGTGATCATGATGAGCGCGTATCACATGGTGGAACGCGCCGTCGAAGCCATGAAGCTGGGCGCCTTTGACTATCTGACGAAGCCCTTTCCGCTGGACGACATGATGGCCACCTTGCATCGCGCGGCGGAGGTGCTTGGATTACGAGTGCGGTTGCGGGATTCGGTGGAGTCGGAAAAAGGCCGCTACAATTTTGGGCGCATCGTCACCCACAATCAAGCCACCATCGCGATGCTGGAGATGGCGCGCAAAGCGGCGGAAGCCGATCACACCACAATTCTGATTCAGGGGGAGAGCGGTACCGGCAAAGGGGTGCTTGCCCGGGCGGTTCATTATGCTGGTCCGCGCGCCGCGATGCCGTTGCTGGAAATCAACTGCGCCGCGCTTCCCGACGCTTTGCTGGAAAGCGAGCTGTTCGGGTATGAGCAAGGAGCCTTCACCGACGCGCGCCGACGCAAAGAAGGCCTGCTGGAGAGGGCCAACGGCGGCACGGTGTTCCTCGATGAAATCAGCAATATGTCCGCCAGTACGCAGGCGAAGATTCTGCGCGTGCTCGAGGAAGGGACGTTCATGCGGCTGGGTGGCACGAGCACGATCAAAGTGAATATACGGTTGATCGCGGCTACGAACGACCAGTTGAAAAATGCCGTCAGCCAAGGGCGATTTCGCGAGGATCTTTACTACCGCATCAATGTGGTGCAGCTGTATATTCCTCCGCTGCGCGAGCGCAAGGAGGACATCGTGGCTCTGGCGCTCGAAATCCTGCAGCAGTTCAACGGCGAGCTGAAAAAGAGCTTTACCGGATTCACGCCGGCGGCCGCGGACCTGCTGGGGCAATATCCGTGGCCCGGCAATATCCGTGAATTGAGGAACGTGATTGAGCGCACCATGATTCTCAGTCCGGAGGGCGAGATTGACACCGGCCTTCTTCCGGAAGAAATTCGAGACCAACGCTCGGAGAAGAGGGCCGGTGAAGCATTCTCCGACGACAACATCTCTCCCACCGGAGACCAGTTCTTGACGCTGCGCGCAGTGGAGGACCACTACATCGAACAGGTTCTGGCGGCCACCGGCAATAACAAAACGCAGGCCGCGCGGATTCTCGGCATTCATCCCACATCGTTACAGCGGCGGCTCAAGGCGCGGGCGGTGGATTAGAAGCCATCCTCGAAACAGGCGGCGATGGAAGGCTAGTGAGATGGCGATGTCACGCCAGCTAGCCACGAGAGCCCCTTGCCCAAAGCTTCACCTGCAAGGAAAAAGTGAAATTCAAGGCCCCCGATCCCCGTGTGTCCCAGCGCGGCGAACTTCGTAAAGGAAAGCGCTGGTCCGAACCGGCGGTCTCGTTGTGCTCACGGCCATTTCGGGTGTAATATTCGGCGTCGCTATGTTCCTGTGGCATCCACTTCTGGAGGCTGGGAATGATGGAACGGATTCGAGAAGCGTCGCCGCGTTTCAAGGCCCGGATTGCGGGCGCCCTTTATTTGCTCAGCGTAATGACAGCAGCATTCACCGAGCTGTTCGTTCGTGGCAGGTTGAATCTCGCAGGGGGATTCATCGCGGTTATAGGCATGATTGCCGTGACGCTGCTCTTGTATGGCATTTTTAAGCCTGTGAACCGGAGCCTCTCTTCGTTCGCGGCGTTCCTCAGTCTCGTGGGACTCACCTTTGAGGCTCTTCGATGGCAGCCTCAGGGTCTGAACATCGCCGTGGTATTGAACGGATTCTATTGCCTGCTGATTGGCTACCTCATTTTCAGGTCAACTTTTCTGCCTCGGATTCTGGGTGCGCTCATGGCGATTGCCGGTTTCGGTTGGTTGACTTTTCTGTCACCGCCGCTCGCACACTCTTTATCGCCATACAATCTGGCCTCCGGCCTGCTCGGGGAAGGGTCCGTGATGCTGTGGCTCGTCGTGATGGGCGTGAACGTTCAGCGATGGAAGGAGGGGGCCAAAGCGGCGGGGGAACGGCAATCGTAGCGCGCCGCGCACATTCTTCAGTCATTCGCATTAAAGGAGAAACGAGAATGAATACAGCAACGACGGAACCGATCGCAGAAGCGTCGCCGCGTCCTCGCGCAAGGATTACCAGCGTCTTTTATTTGCTTTACTTTCTGACGGTAATGTCCGCCGATTACTTCGTGAAAGGTCTGGTTGTTGCTGGCGACGCCGCCGCTACGGCGCACAACATCCTGGCGCACGAGTCTTTGTTTCGTGCGGGCTTTGCTATCAATCTCGTCGCGACCGCGCTCTATGTCGCGGTGACAGTTCTCTTCTATAACTTGTTTAAGCCTGTGAACCGGAGTCTCTCCTTACTCGCGGCCTCCTTCAGCGTCGTGGGATGTGCCATTCAGGCGGCTAGCTATGTCTTTTATCTCGCCCCGTTCATCCTGTTGGGGGGCGCGCAGTACTTGAGCGTATTTAAGGTGGAGCAGTTGCAGGCGCTGGCGCTCATGCTTCTCAAATTGCGTTCGCAGGCCGAACAGATCGACCTGGTGTTTTTCGGATTCTTTGACCTCCTGATCGGCTGCCTCATCTTGAGGTCGACCTTCCTGCCTCGGATTCTGGGCGTGCTGATGGCGCTGGCCGGGTTGGGTTGGATGATCTTTCTGTTCCCGCCGCTCGCAAACCAGCTGTCTCACTACATTCTGCCCCTCGGCTTTGTCGCGGAATTGTTGCTGCTGCTGTGGCTCCTGGTGAAAGGCGTGGACGTTCAACGGTGGAGGGAGCAGGCCGGCGCTGCGGGGGAATGACGACTGTAGCGTCGGAGAACAATGTTGGAGGGTGAATGGGTCCGAACGGCATTGGGTCGTGTTCAACACCCCAATGAAAAACCCCGGGCTCTTCGCCCGGGGCTTTGGTTAAGGCTACTGCGGTTTACGCTTGCGCGGGCGCACTGGGGACCATCCAGCGCTGGCGGGGCGGGTTCTTGGGCAGGATGTCCAGGTAGACTACGGCATAGCGGAACGCCACCACTGCCGCGGCGATGGTTGCCAGGGTGGCCGCGAACTCAGTCCATTTCGGTATGTAGTAGGTCGCCGAACTGGCCTGCAATGCGGTGACGGAGACGTTCAGCCGGTTGGTGACGAACCCGGCCACGATCATGGCGCAGGTCCAATATAAGTAGAGGGGCGTGATACGCACCTTCTCCAGGTTCAGCAGCACCACAGGCCCGACCACTAGCAGCGCGATCTCCAGCCAGAACAGACCCGTTTCTTCGCGCCACATCCATAGGTAGGGGGTGGCATCGCGGTTGATGAGATCGACGGCGCGGAATACTCCGTAAATGGCCAGCAGCGGTGCAATGACCCGGCTTATGTCGCTCAGAATGTTCATATCGACGCGAGCGTTGAGCGAGCGCACGCAGAGATAGATGGCCATGATGGTCACAGCTAATCCGGCGGGGATGGCAGAGAGATAAAACATTGTGGTCAAGTACGGTGTGTACCAGAGCGGATAGAGCTTGCCTTTGGTGATCAGGTAGAGTCCGCCGAGAAACGATTGATGCATGGACGAGAGCAGTGTTCCCGCCAGCACCAGTGCGATCAGGAGGCTATGGTGCCAACGGAGATAGAGCGCGCGCACCCGGGTCCAGGGGATTTTTTCCACCAGCGCGGGCGAGAACTCGAGCGCCAAAACGGTGGTGTAAAGCATCACGCACCACGAGACTTCAAACAACACGGAGTGGCGGTTCCACATCACGATGGGATGCCAGATTCTCCAGGGGATGCCGAGTTCGTACAGCATGCCGGCGCAGACGGTGCTGTATCCGAGAAAGGAGATGAGCACCGAGGTGCGGAGGATGGGGCGGTAGCGCTCCAGGCCCAGAATATAGACTGCTGTCGCAATGGCAAAACCGCCGGCTGATAGGCCGACGCCGCAAAGCGTCCCCAAGCCGACCCATAGGCCCCAAGGTTGCGGATCGGTAAGGTTGGTGGCGGATTGGAAGCCGAGCGCGAAACGCGCATACATCGAATACATCCCGGCGGCGAAAATCACCGCGACGATGGTGCGCCAGAAACTGATTCTAGGAAATCTTGAAGCGGTCATTTCGTTGGTTGTCGTTCCTGTGGTAGTCATTCTTGTCGAAGTCATGGCTAACTCCTTCCATTTGCCTTGTCGCGGGCTTCGGCCACAGCGACCTGAGCCCGGCGTTCCGTGATCCAATAGAGGCCCGAAAGCAGAGCGCCGCCGACCAGAATCACGGTCGGTCCGTCGCCTAGGGCGTTGGCGGTGAGGATCGGCATCGGCTGCTTGGGAACGGCGACAAAACCGAGCTTCTCGAACGGCACATCGGAGATGAAGAACACCGACGTTCCGCCCACTTCATCGCTGCCGTAAATGTGCTTCACGTATTTCGAATCGTTGAGGATGCGGCGCTGCGCCTCTTCCAGAATTTCGTCGCGATCGCCGGCGATCGAAGCCTGTACGGGACAAGCCTCCACGCAGGCCGGTGGCTGGCCTTTCGCCTGCCGCCCGGCGCACAGATCGCACTTGGTCACATACGGGACGAGCTTCGACCACTGATAACGCGGCACGCTGAACGGACACGCCACCAGACAGTAGCGGCAGCCGATGCATTTTGCGGCGTCATAAGTGACCGGGCCGGCTGCGGTTTTTTTGAGCGCGCCGACGAGACACGCTGAAGCGCAGGCCGGGTCCTGACAATGCATGCACATGCGGCGGACGAAGCGGTCGCCGCGCTCTTCCACCACGGTGAAAGCGGTGGGGGAGAGCTTGGTTTCGGAATCCATGGGGAAACCGTGGATCTGTTTGCAGGCTTGCTCGCAACTCCGGCATCCGATGCACTTGGTGATGTCGACCAGGATTGCTCTGGTGGTTGCCATGTTGTTCTCCTCTCTTCTTTCTTCTTGTCTCTGCTCGTTTGCGGCAAAAAGCGGTTACGACAAGAAGAACTCTTGCACGACTTCTTTGCGCAGTTCCGGAGTAAGTTGCGGCAGCAAGCCACTGACGGGGCCTCCGCCATCCTGGGCCAAGGCCGGCGAGGGCGATAGCATGGCGTTCAGCCGGGCGGTGTTGTCTTGCATCCACGACGCCACCATCGGACCCTGGATCAAATTTCGCTGATTGACTTTCAGGTCGGGAGATTTCACCATCGCGATCCAGCCGCTTTCGTAGGGGTCATTGGTGATCAGGCTCGGATCTCGCAACACATCGTCGTTGACGGCCATCACTACGCCCTCCACGGGGGAGAGCAGATCCACGCTGGCGCCGTTCGCGGTCAGGGTGATGAGCTTCTGACCCTGACGAACCCAGTGATCGGTTCCCCGAACTTCGATATGGTCGATCTTCCCCATGAGATGGGCGACGAATTTATCCACTCCGACCCTTGCGTTGGTGGCGCTTTCCTTGGTTGCCCATGTATGTCCAGGATGAAAGCAATAGTCCTGCGGGATTTCAAATCCATACTCGCGCTTCACTCGCGGCCGCTGCGGCTTGACCACGACTTCAGTTTCCAGCGCAGGTTGTGATTGGGGTTCGATGAAATATCTGACGCTGATGACTACCAGGAACGTCAGCAGAACGAACAGGATTGTCATACACCCTCCTTTTGCGGGTTCGATTCCGTCGACTGGCGATCGGCGACGTTTCGTGCCAGCTTGCGTCTTTACTAGGGCACGTTAAGGGCAAATTCGATTGGGGAGGCGATTGGTTGCAGGGCATGGACTTGCAGGAATGGGATCAGGCCGGAAGGGTCATCGGGCCACTGCACTTTGCAGTTGGCCCAAGCGTTTTGCGTGCGCGGAAGAAAGGGGGCGTGGCCCTCGGTAAGAGGTTGGGGAGTTGGGGACAAAAAATGGCTCCTCAGGCGGGAGCCGAATCCACGGTCAGTTGTAAACGCAAGCACTGGTAGAGCTAGAAAAAGGCTGACCGAAACCGCTAGGCGGTTTCGGTCAGCGCAAAGCACGAGTTTGCATAGACGATGAGCTGTTCTTATTGGGCTTCTGCGATATGGGCTTGGTGGCCTGCGTCGGCTACCGCCTGCAAGAACGCGTCTGCGCTTGCGGGAGTTGGCACCCTGCCCGAAAGAATGTTGCGGAACTTCATATGGTCGCCGTAAATCGCGCGTGTCGAGTCGTTATCCTGCTCCACTACGGCACCTTCTAACGTCAATCCGCCGAATACTCCCTTGGAGCGTGAGTAGCTCAGGACTTCCGTGTTCAACTTCCAGTCGGTTCCAGCGACCGCTGAACGGCCGACCGGTCCGGCTGCAACCGATCCTTCACCGCTAAGCTCGAACTTGCTGGAGAGCAGATGCTGCAAGCCGCGATCGTTCATGACGAGCATGACGAGATCCACGTCTTCGACGCCGATCTGCAATCCCCAGCTTCCGCCGCCAATCGTGATGAATGCGGGAGCGCTCCAGCCAGCAGCCGTGCGGCAGGTGGCGACGCCACGTCCGTGCTTGGCGCCAAAGATGAAGCCGCCTTTGACCAGATTGGGCACGACGACGACGCACTTCGCATCGTTCAACACTTGCTCCGGGATGCCTTTGTCTGGAGTCGCCATGATGCTGTGCAGAACATCGACAGACGATTGCAGGCGGTCGAGCGTGTCTTCGCGGGACGAACCTGCCCACGCGAAAGTTCCAACCAGGCCGATCAAACTCATCAACAACAGAGACATTACCTTTTTCATAAGTCGCTCCTTTTGGATCTGCGGAACTAAGAGAAGATTTGTTCAGATGGCTGACTTAGTTCAGAGAACCTGAAAGAGAGAGAAGAAGTACTCTCTCCACGACAATATTCGCGCAACGGACAGGCGAATGGCTGGTCTGAATTGCTCACTTTCGCGAAGAAAGCGCTCCAAGTCAGGCCCCGGAACAGCGAATGATTCTCTTGAGACCTTCGCTGGAGTGAGCAATCTTGCACAGAATGACCCACTCTAATGTGTCACTGTTCACTTGCTCCTAAATCGTGGAATCGTGGAGCGAACCGTATTTCAAGGAGCAAGGAACGCGGGTGAAGAGCTGATGCGAACCACTCTAGATCGATTGCGGGATCATCTGCGCAGAAGGTTGGCCAGAGTTCGTGAATCCCTGTCGAAGCGGGTTGCGTCGGTTCAGCGACCGGTTCACGGTTTTGCATCGCAGAGAATCTGCCCGTTTTGCGGGCTGATTACGCCGCGGGTGCAGGCGTCTTGCCTGGAGTGTGGGAAGTCGCTTGCTCCAGCGAGAAGTTAAATGAGTTGTCGGGGAGCGCATTTCAGGAAACGCTCAACTGAGCAAAGGAGATCGATATGCTTTGGACTATTTTTGTTGTGCTGCTGATTCTGTGGCTGCTTGGGTTTAGCCTCCACATAGCGGGCGGCTTGATTCACCTGTTGCTGGTTGTGGCGCTGGTGGTGCTGGTCATTAACCTGTTCAGCGGCCGCGGCGCGGTAGTCTAGGCTGGGCGCTCGAGCTTTCGAAGAACCAGACAGGGGCTGTAGTGGGCAGCGGGTTGCTGGTTGGCGTCAGCTTCGCGGGCGTCAGCTTGGCGAACGAGCGCCGGCGATGCTCAAGGTGATCCCGCCTGCGATCAGCACGACACTGGTGCCGGGCGAGGCTCGCTCACTGTGATTGGACTGAATGCCGAAGTCCGTTTTCCCGACCTTGATGCCCTGGTCTCGGTGTGGGGAATGTCACGACCAGGAATGCGATACCGAGTGCAATCAGAAGTAGCCCTGCATAGAGCAGACTTTCATATCTCCAACCTTCGCAATAGAATTTGCGGCGGAACGGCTAGTCATGCAAGACAATACTCAGCAGTGAGCTGTGCACCCGCAATCCGCCTTCGGGGCCGCCGGAGTAATCGACAAAGCCGAGCTTCCGGAAGCGGTTCATGAAGAAGCTTACCCGCGATCGCGTGGTTCCGACCATCTCGGCTAAGCTCTCCTGACTGATCTTAGGAACCACGGTTTCCGGCACGCCTTCTTTGCCAAAATGGGCCAGCAGAAGGAGAACTCGCGCCAGGCGCTTTTCGCTGGAGTTGAACAACTGGTCGACGAGATCTTCCTCATAACGGATGTTGCGCGCCAGCAAGTACGTCACGAAGAGATCGGAAAAGGCGTGTTCGCGGTGCAGGGCAGCCACCATCGCTTTTTTGTCGATGCGAAGAATCTCACAATCCGTCATGGTCGCCGCGGATCCCATGCGCAGAGGCTGACCGGCCAGCGCGCCTTCGCCAAAGAATTTTCCGTCCGTTAATATGCCGATGGTCGCTTCTCTCCCGGTCTTGGAGACGACGGTGAGCTTCACTTTGCCTTTCTGGATATAAAAGACCGCGTCCGCTGGGTCGCCCTGCGCGAATATGCCCTGTTGCTTGGCGAAAGTCAGTATTTTCCTGCCCTCGCCAATGGTTGCGAGGAACGTGTTGGGATCGAATTCGCGGTTCTTCCTGTTTACCAGGGGAAAGGCAGCCATTGTTTTCCAACCCTACTTCCCATTTTAGTCCTAATTGGGCTCCCATGTACCTAGAGAATTGTCAAGTCGCCGCCACAACTCCGTTATGGTGGTTTTGTGAAAAGGAGCGATTCTGCTCAGTATTCCGCAGGGAAACGGATGCGCTTCAGAGCACCGTGGGGGAAGGCAAGAGCAACTCTTTTGAAGCCGCAAGAAGCTCAAGTCGCGACGATTCCCGATTTCGCAGTAGAGCTGCTACCTGGATAGCCCTGAGGGCCGGCGATTGTTCATGTCTGGTCAGAATCGAATGACGCCATCGCGAATGCTTTTCCAAACTTTTGGTGAGAAGGGCGTTTCCTTGCCGGCAATTGGCGATTGAGGAGCATTGGCCTGACCATGGCCTGCTGCTTCGCGTGATCTTCCCGTACGCCGCAGATGTGCGGGCGTCTCGGACCTGAGCTTGCTTTCCCGGCGTTGGAGCGGCTTCACCTTGAGCACGAAGTGGATCGTTGCCAACAGAAAATGAGGTCCGTCAGACTTGACCACCAGCGCATCCACGGACTTTAGAGCATCGACGGGTAACTCGACATGGTCCGCCAGCATGACGATGGGCAACTCAGGCCGGACTCGTTTGATCTCATCGGCGATGGCCCCGCCATCGAGAAGGCCGAGGTGGAATTCGATGACAACGGCATCCACGGGCAGCGACACGAAAAGACGCAAACCCTCGGAGCCGGTGGTGGCGGTCGCGAGTTCATAGCCGTGTTCCGCCAATAAACTCAGTTGAGCGGGATCCCGGTGGATGCACAGTAAAGTGGTATTCCTAGCCATGGATCTTGTATATAAGCGGGCTTCCCACAGGTCTGTTCACAATTGCTCAGTGCCCGGCGGGCATGAGCTTGGGGTTCCCACACTTGATCAATTTTGACCAGTACTCAAGTTGACTTTCGTTCGATACTGACTTCGACACTGACTGCGAGAAAATCTCCAACGTCGGACGGGACACTCAGACTGGATCTGGGTGGGTCTGTCCGTAAAAATAGCCTCAGTCGATGCGTTTACCCAGGAAAGTGAGGGACGGAGTGGCGCTGCCGATCATTGTGCTTCCGAATGAACCGTTGGAAGTCGTCTCCGCTATTTCTGCGGTACAGAAGATGCCGGCGGATCGCCCAGGATTGCAATCGAAGATATCGATGCCCAGTCGAATCGCGGTGATCGGGAATCATCTTCCGCGACAGTGTGGAATTGCGACGTTCACCACAGATCTGTGCGCGGCGCTATCCGCGGAGTATGCCGCGGTTCAGCTGATGGCTCTGCCCGTAAACGATACGGGACAAGAATACGACTATCCGGAGCGAGTGCGATGGTCGCTGGCCCAAGACGACGTGAAATCGTACGAGGACGCGGCCAAGTTTCTGAACTTCAATAACATCGACATGGTGTGCCTGCAGCACGAGTATGGAATCTTTGGCGGACCGGCCGGAAGCCACATTCTGCATCTGCTACGCGGCTTGCAAATGCCTGTGGTCACCACGCTGCACACAGTTTTACGCGAGCCGAACCCCGATCAGTTGAGGGTGATGGAAGAAATCGCCGACCTTTCCGATCGTCTGATCGTGATGAGCCAGCTTTCATCGCAGTTCCTGCAGGAGATATTCAAGGTGCCGGGCAGCAAGATCGACATGGTGCCGCACGGCGTTCCGGACTTTCCCTTTCTCGATCCCAATTTCCACAAAGATCGCTTCGGCGTGGAGGGAAAAGCGGTGCTGCTGACGTTCGGCCTGCTCTCGCCGAACAAAGGCATCGAAAACGTCATTCAAGCGCTGCCGCAGATTTTGGCGCGGCACAAGAACGTGATGTACATTGTCGCGGGCGCGACTCACCCTCATATCCTGCGTCGCGAGGGGGACAAGTATCGGGAAAGCTTGCAGGCATTGGCGAAGCAAGTCGGCGTCGAATCGCAAGTGATCTTCTTCGACCGGTTCGTGAGTCATGAAGAAATGGCCGAGTTCATTGGCGCCGCCGACATCTACATCACTCCGTATCGTTACGAAGCGCAAGTGGTTTCGGGAACGCTGGCCTATGCGCTGGGTGCGGGGAAGGCGATCATTTCGACTCCGTATTGGCACGCGATTGAACTATTGGACGACCGCCGGGGCGCGCTGGTGCCCTTCCAAAATCCTGAAGCGATCGCAAATAAGACCATCGAACTGTTGGATACTCCTGCCATCCGCCATGCCATGCGGAAACGCGCCTATACTTTTGCCCGAGACATGGTCTGGAAACGAGTCGCGCAGGGCTACATGGAGACTTTCGTCCGAGTTCGCAGCGACCGCATGGAATACCCGCGCGTTCAGTTTTCGGCGCGTGCTACTCCCAAAGCGCTCGATCGGTTGCCAGAGTTGAAACTGGATCATGTCAACGCGCTGACCGACGACACCGGAATGCTGCAACATGCGATTTTCACCATCCCCAATCGAGGTGAGGGTCATACCACCGACGACAACGCGCGCGCGCTTATCTTCACGGTGCTGCTGGAGAATCCGGCGAGAGCTGGCGATAAAGATGAGCACGGGAAAACAGATTCACGGGTTGCGGATTTCTCTGCCCGTTATTTGTCGTTCCTCGAGCACGCATTCGATCCAGCGACCGGCAGGTTTCGAAACTTTCTCGGCTATGATCGCCGGTGGAACGAGCCGGTAGGCTCGGAAGACTGCCATGGCCGTGCATTGTGGAGTCTTGGAACCGTTCTGGGCCGATCCACCAATCAAGGATTGAAGAGCGCTGCGGGCCGTCTATTCGAGTTTGCGCTTCCTGCGGCGGTGGAAATCTATAGTCCGCGAGCCGCGGCTTATACACTTCTCGGGATTCAGGAATATCTCAATTCGTATCCGGGAGACCGCTCTGCGCAAAAAATAAGGGCGGTACTCAGCCGGCGGTTGCTCGAAATGTATGAGTCGATCCGCAGACCGGATTGGAAGTGGTTTGAAAATGTCGCTGCATACGCCAACGCGAGGTTGCCGCAAGCCCTGCTGGTGATAGGTGAGGCGTGCTCGGACGATCGCATGATTTCCGACGGCCTCGAAGCTCTGGGTTGGCTGATGCAGGTGCAGCATTGCGAAACCAATGGCCACTTTGTGCCCATCGGGTCACAGGGGTTTTATCGCCAGGACGGGGAAAAGGCGCGCTTCGATCAGCAGCCCATTGAGGCTGCCGGCGCGGTGTCCGCGTGTCTGGAAGCGTTCCGCGTAACGGGCGACAGCCGCTGGCACAACCAAGCATGGTCGGCGTTCAACTGGTTTCTTGGCGACAACGATCTTCAGCTTCCTCTTTATGACTCCGTCACGGGCGGTTGCCGCGATGGCTTGCATCCCGACCGCGCCAATGAGAATCAGGGAGCGGAGTCGACGCTATCGTTTCTGATGGCGCTCCGGGAAATGCGCTCGGCCGGCGATTCCGACTGTCCATCTGAAAAAGCATCCACCTGAAAGGCTGAAAGATCTCTCATGACGACTCCCGAAACAACCCTTGTGAACGTCGAAGGCGTGCACTACCCGTCGTTGCTCTTGCGTCATCCCGGCAACCCCATCCTGACGCGCAAGGATTGGCCCTACTCCATCAACAGTGTGTTCAATGCCGGCGCAACAACGTTGCCGGATGGGACCACGCTATTGCTATGCCGCGTGGAGGACCGGCGCGGCTTGTCGCATCTTTGCGCGGCCCGATCCATGAACGGCGTCGATGGATGGCAAATCGATCGCGAGCCGACCTTGATGCCCGACCCGCACAATTATCCAGAGGAAATCTGGGGCATTGAGGATCCGCGCATCACTTTCGTGCCCGAGTTGCAACAATATGTCGTGACATACACCTCTTATTCGCGCGGCGGTCCAGGAGTGTCTCTGGCCTTGACCAAAGACTTCCGCACCTTCGAGCGTTACGGAGTCATCATGCCCCCGGACGACAAAGACTCGGCGCTCCTGCCCCGTAGAATTGACGGATACTGGGCGCTGATCCATCGTCCGATGACGAACCTCGGAGCGCACATGTGGATTTCTTATTCTCCCGACCTGCGTTACTGGGGCAGACACAAGCTCATGCTGGAAGCGCGGCGCGGCGCATGGTGGGATGCCAACAAAATCGGTTTGTCGCCGCCGCCGATAGAGACCGCCCGAGGATGGCTCGTGTTCTACCACGGCGTGCGGCATACCCCTTCGGGCTGTCTGTATCGATTGGGTTTGGCATTGTTCGATATCGAAAATCCGGCCAAGTGTTTGCTGCGAGGGGATTCGTGGATCTTCGGACCGGAAGCGGATTACGAGTGCCACGGCGACGTTGACGATGTCGTGTTTCCGTGCGGATACACGATGGACCCCGATGGCGACACGATCAACGTCTATTACGGCGCCGCGGATTGTGCGATTGCTTTGGCTCGGGCCAGTGTGCGCTCCCTGTTGGAGTGGCTGGATGCCAATGGAAGTTGCGAGCGTCGGCAGCGGATTGAAGATTGACGATTGAGGATGGCGATTCATGAATTCGATACTCTCAATATTTCAGTTCGCGATCGGCTGCCATCACCGCCGGCTCAGCAGTGTATTCACGATCAAGAAACGGACGTATCAGGTCTGCTTGAAGTGCGGGCAGGAGTTTGAGTATTCCTGGGCATTGATGCAGGCCATACGATCGAGTGCTGCTGCTGCTCCGCAAGTGCCTCGCTGAACGCCGCCGCATCCAGCGAAGCGTCGCTGCGGTAACAAGCGGCGCTGGCGGCCAAATCTCAAGTTCTCAATGTGAGCTATCTTGCTCAGACACAGAAGTCCACACCTGTCATTCTTGTTCCAGGTTGAGTGTGTTGACGGAGCCGCGAACGCTGATTCGCAACTCCGATTCCCAGGTCGCTGCCGTTGACTCCTGCCTTGTCACGGCGAAAGGTTAAGATCATGCCTCTAATTCAACTGCTGGAAGTTCTTATCGTTGTGGGTGTTCTCTTGTGGCTGGTGAATCGCTTCATCCCCATGCAAGGACAAATCAAGTCCATTTTGAACGGCGTCGTGGTCATTGCCGTGGTCCTGTGGCTGCTGAATATTTTTGGACTCTTTCATTCGCTGTCCCACATCCACGTGGGCAGCTAAAGAGACAGAAAAAGCAACGCCGAGTCTGGGCTGAGACTCAGCAAAAAGATCGCTACACGTACAGCTACACGCACATAAAGGAGATAGTGTGAAGGTAAAACTGTTGTTGGCAGCTGTAGTCGCCTTGAGTCTTCCAGTAGTAGCTCAAACCGATTCCCAAACCTCGGTTGCAGTTGAGCCGATGAGTTCAACGCCGACGTTTCGAGTCGTCGTAGTCCGCCGAACCGTTCAAGCGGTGAACTATCGGTACCGCAGCGGGAGTTCGAAGCTGGACTTCTCGGGGACGGACCTGATGCCATCCGCGAATGGGGA
>Ga0302199_1000008_pt1 | contig 107206 bp, 85 predicted proteins | sample II_Bog_N2_3_FD_194588 | JGI IMG/M metagenome (GOLD analysis project Ga0302199, IMG submission 194588) | Peat permafrost microbial communities from Stordalen Mire near Abisko, Sweden - II_Bog_N2_3 | ecosystem: Environmental > Terrestrial > Soil > Wetlands > Peat | place: Sweden: Abisko... | reverse complement strand
GCAGCCGGTTCCCGGCGGTGGTCTCGGTCACGGCCCTTCGGGACGCGCAAAACGCCATCATCGGCTACCTGCTGATCGGCACGGACAATACCGCACGCAAGCGGGCCGAGGAGGAGCTGGTCAAAGCCGGGGCCCTGCAGAGCGCGATCTTCAACAGCGCCAACTTCTCGAGCATAGCGACGGACGAGAACGGGGTGATACAGATCTTCAACGTGGGTGCGGAGCGGATGCTGGGCTACTCGGCCGCCGAGGTGATGAACAAGATCACCCCTGCGGACATCTCCGATCCCCAGGAGGTGATCGCCCGTGCCAAGGCGCTGAGCGCCGAGCTTTCCACTCCGATCACGCCGGGCTTCGAGGCGTTGGTCTTCAAGGCGACGCGCGGAATTGAGGACATCTACGAGCTGACCTACATCCGCAAGGACGGCAGCCGGTTCCCGGCGGTGGTCTCGGTCACGGCCCTTCGGGACGCGCAAAACGCCATCATCGGTTTCCTTTTGATCGGCACGGACAACACCGCCCGTAAGCAGGTCGAAGCGGAACAGAAGGTGCTGGATCAGCGCCTGCGCGACCAGCAGTTTTACACGCGTTCGTTGATCGAGTCCAATATCGACGCGATCATGACCACCAATCCCTCGGGAATCATCACGGACGTCAACAAACAAACTGAGGCGCTCACGGGATGCACTCGCGACGAGCTGGTCGGCGCTCCATTCAAGGACTACTTCACGGACCCGGAGCGCGCCGAGGCGAGCATCAAGCTGGTGCTGAGCGAGAAGAGGGTATCCAACTACGAGCTCACAGTGCGGGCCAGGGATGGTCGGGAGACCGTCGTCTCCTACAATGCGAGCACGTTCTATGATCGTGACCGCAGGCTCCAAGGAGTGTTCGCAGCTGCCCGCGACGTAACCGAGCGGAAACATTTTGAGCAGGCTCTTCAGGAATCCAATTCCGAGCTTCAACGGGCTAAAGGCGCCGCGGAAAAGGCGAACCTGGCGAAGTCGGACTTCTTGTCCAGCATGAGCCACGAGCTTCGCAGCCCGCTTAACGCCATACTGGGTTTCGCCCAGCTCATGGAATCTTCCTCCCCGGTGCCGACGCCTTCGCAGGCAGGGCGCATAAGCCAAATCCTCCAAGCGGGATGGCATCTCCTGAACCTCATCAACGAGATCCTGGACCTCGCGGTCATCGAATCGGGAAAGGTGTCGCTATCTCTGGAGCCGGTGGCCCTTGCGGACATCCTGTCCGAGTGCCATGAAATGATGGAGTCGCAGGCGCAGAAAAGGGGCATCGTAATGACGTTTCCTCTTTTCACCGAGGCCAGCTACGTCCGGGCCGACCGGACGCGTCTTAAGCAGATCGTCATCAACCTCCTGTCCAACGCCATCAAGTACAACAAGGAGCACGGTTCGGTCGTCGTGGAATGCATTGCGGCCTCTCCGGACGTGGTGCGGATCAGCGTCAGGGACACAGGTGCCGGATTGAAGCCCGAGAAGGTCGCGCAGCTTTTCCAGCCCTTCAACCGCCTGGGGCAGGAGGCTGGCAGTGTCGCGGGCACAGGAATCGGCTTGGTCGTGACCAAGAAGCTGGCACAGCTCATTGAGGGAAGCCTGGGCGTGGAGAGCACATTCGGGAAAGGAAGCGTGTTTTGGGTCGATTTGCCTGCGTCGCAGCCTCCCGACCTTTCGGTGGATCGCGCCGAACCGGACGTAGCCATCCTGTCGCAAGGGCCAACCGACATTGGCCAGCGCACCCTCCTCTACATCGAGGACAATCCTGCAAACATGGTCCTCGTCGAGGAAATCGTCTCACGTCTGCCCAACGTTCGGCTTTTGACTGCGGTCAACGGGACCATCGGCATCTCGATAGCACACGACTTTCATCCCGACGTGATCCTGATGGACATCAACCTGCCTGGGATAAGCGGGATCGACGCAATGAAGATGCTGCTCGTAGACCCCGTTACCGCGCACATCCCCGTCGTTGCGCTAAGTGCGAATGCAATGCAGCGCGACATCGAGAAGGGCCTGAAGGCTGGATTTTTCCGCTACATCACCAAGCCTATCCGGATCAATGAATTTACGGAGGCGCTCAATGAGGCGCTCAAGTTTGCTGAAAAGGGGGCCCACCTGACGAATCTGGTGGAATCGATTAAATGATCGGCCTCCCAGACATTCTTAAGGCCAAGATCCTTATCGTTGACGACCAGGCGGCCAACGTTGAGCTGCTCGAGCAGATGCTGCGGGATTCGGGATACGTCTCGGTCTCGTCGACAATGGATCCCTTCCAAGTCTGTGAGCTCTATAAGAAGAACCGCTACCATCTAGTCCTTCTCGACCTCCAGATGCCCGGCATGGACGGGTTCCAGGTATTGGAGGGACTTAAGGAAATCGAAGGGGGCAACGACATCCCGGTTCTGGTGATCACCGCGCAGCCAAGCCACAAACTGCGCGCACTGAAGGCGGGCGCAAAGGACTTTGTGAGCAAGCCCTTTGACCTAGCAGAGGTCCTGATCCGGGTTCACAACATGCTGGAGGTGCGGCTCCTCCACCTGAACGGGACGATTCTGAACCTGGCGCGGATCGAAAACTCGCAGCGCATCGCCAGCCTGGGGGATTGGGAATTCAATCTCACGAGCAAACGGCTTGTTTGGTCGGAGGAGATCTACCGGATACTTGGGATCTCGCGGGAGGAGTACCCGCCCAATGCCGAAACGTTTGATCGAATGATTCACCCGGGCGACCTCGCGGCTGTCCAAGAGGCCAGGGGAAGGTCTCTTACAGAGCCCCCTCACCACGTTGAATTTGAGCATCGCATAGTCCGAGGCACCGGGGAGGTAAGATACGTTCACCAGATCTCCGAAATGCGCTTTGACGACGGCGGCAAGCCAACCCGGCTTTCGGGCACGGTCCAGGATATCACGGATCGGCGGCTTTCCGAGGCGGCGCTTCGCGAGAGCGAGCAGTGGCTAAAGGCCATTTTCGATCAAGCCGCGGTGGGTGTCGCGCAATGCGAGATGGCCTCCGGGCGCTTCGTCCGGGTGAACCAGCGGTTCTGTGAGATTGTGGGTTTTAATCAGGAGGAAATGACCCGGCGCACTTGCCCCGAGATCACACATGAACAGGACATCGGACGAAGCTCGGCTGAAATGGCCCTGATGGGTAATGGATCGGTGCGCGAGTTCACGCTGGAAAAACGGTACGTCCGCAAGGACGGTTCGATTGTTTGGGTCAGCGTCGCGATGTCCTCGATGGGCCCTCCTGGCATGGCCCCCGCGTCGTTCATCGTGGTTGCGCAGGACATAACGGAGCGCAAGCAGGCGGAGCGCGAGATCCAGAGGCAGGCGGCCTTTGCGCATTTCAATCCCAATCCGGTGATGGAATTGTCCGCTACGGGAGAAATCACCTATTTCAATGACGCCGCGGGAGCGATGGCGCGCTCGATGGGCGCAAACACCCCTGAGCAGATTCTCCCGGAAAATATCGCGGGCATCACGCGGGAATGCCTATCCACGCTGCAGACCATGCGCCTTGAGACTCAGTCCTTCGGGCGAACCATCTCGTGGCTGTTCTTCCCGGTAGCGTCAAATCAGGTTGTTCATTGCTCAGCGGGTGACATCACCGAGCGCAAACGGCTGGAGGAGCATTTCCTCCAGGCCCAGAAAATGGAGGCCTTGGGCCAGTTCTCTGGAGGGGTGGCGCACGACTTCAACAACATCCTTATGGCCATCAGCGGCTATACGGAGCTGGCGACGATGAAGCTGGTGGAGAACCCAACGGTACGGGAGCACCTTGGGGCGGTGCTGAAGGCGACCCACCGAGCCAGCGACCTAGTGCGGCAGATCCTGACGTTTAGCCGCCAGCAGTCGCAGGAGCGCGGAGCGATCAGGCTCAATCCTATCATAGAGGAGAGCCTCAAGTTGCTGAGGGTCACCATTCCGTCGACGATCGAGCTCAAGAGCTCGATATCGGCGGATACTCCCACCGTGTTCGCCGATGCCAACCAGATCCATCAGATCCTCATGAACCTGGGGACCAACGCGAGGTACGCCATGAAGGACCTCCCTGGCGAGCTCCACGTGTCGCTTAACCGGAGCGTGGTCGAAGTGCAGTCGGCGGAGCATCCACGCCTCCGGCCGGGCATATACTCGCTTTTGACCGTGAGCGACACCGGGTGCGGGATGGAGCCCGCGATGATGCAGAAGATTTTTGATCCTTTCTTCACGACGAAGCCGCTTGGGGAGGGTACGGGCCTAGGTTTGTCGGTAGTCCGAGGCATCATGGAGAGCCACGACGGTGTGATTCTGGTGGACAGCCAACCGGGCAAGGGTACGACGTTCCGTCTCTATTTTCCAGAGCATGCAGGTTCAATAACGCCCGCCGCAGCCGAAAACGGGCCGACACCGCGAGGAAGCGGTGAGCGGATCCTCGTAGTCGATGACGAGGACCTGCTGGCACGCTTATGCGAGGAGGCGCTAACCACGCTTGGCTACGAGGTCGAAATCACCTCACGGCCTGCGACAGCTCTCGCCCGAGTCATTTCCGAACCGGAATGGTTCCAACTTCTCCTCACGGACCAGACTATGCCCGGGATGAGCGGCCTCTTCCTTGCAAGCCAGCTCCGGCATGCCGGATGCGAGATCCCAATTATCCTCATGTCCGGCTACACGGCTTCCTTGACGGCCGAGCGGCTTGAGGCTGCCGGTGTCGGGCAACTTCTCCTGAAGCCGAGCAGCATTCATACCTTGGGGACGGCCGTGCATAAGGGCCTTCTCGCGCAGCGCCTCAATAAGCTGGAAGCCTCCCCTTGCGCGGTTTGACGTGATTGGGGTGGGTTCCTGCACCCACCGAATCGGATTGGCTTTCTCCTGGGGTATGCATTGCCATGGATCCGAACCCCATGAAAAATCTCCCTGCTCCGAGAACCGTGGTTGGCGCCCTGTGCGCCTTCGGCCTGGCGGTGCTCTCCCCGGCCTCGTCCCACGCATCGGCCGATGGAATCCCACAGCTCAGGCGCAGCGGCCTGGCGACCCAGTTGTTCGTGGACGGCAAGCCCTACCTGATTCTTGGTGGAGAGCTGCGCAATTCCAGCTCCTCAAGTCTGGAGTACATGAATCCCATATGGGAGCGCCTGGAGGCGCAGAACCTCAACACGGTGCTTGCCGGGGTGTCGTGGGAAATGATCGAGCCGGAGGAGGGCCGTTTTGACTTTCACGTCCTCGATGGGCTCATCACCCAGGCGAGGGCGCATCGGATGCGGCTGGGCCTTCTTTGGTTTGCGAGCTGGAAGAACGGCATGTCGAGCTACGCCCCGGCCTGGGTGAAGTGGGACTCGCACCGGTTTCCAAGGGTCAGGCTGCGCAACGGGGATGAGCCGGAGGTCCTCTCGCCCCTCGGCGAGGAGAGTGCGGCGGCGGACGCGCGCGCGTTTGGCACGCTCATGGGGCACCTCGCCAAGGTTGATGCACGCGACCATACGGTCCTGATCGTGCAGGTTGAGAACGAGGTGGGCGTACTGGGCGACTCCCGCGACAGGTCTCCGGCTGCCGAGGCTGCGTTCAACGCGCCGGTGCCCGAGGAGTGGTTCCGGTACGCTGCGGCAAATCCGTCCGACCTGGTGCCGGAACTGCGGGCGCGCTGGGAGGCCGCAGGTGCGAGGACGTCCGGCACGTGGACGGAGGTCTTTGGCCCCGGGGCCGCTACCGACGAGATGTTCATGGCCTGGAACTACGCCCGTTACGTGGACCGGGTAGCGGCAGCCGGTGCGGCGGCCTATCCGATCCCGCTGTACGCGAATGCCTGGCTAAATGAGCCCAACGCGAATCCGGGCGACTATCCCAGCGGGGGTCCCCTGGCTCAGGTGCTCAACTTCTGGAAGGCGGCGGCACCCCATCTCTCGCTCCTTGCCCCCGACCTCTATGCGTCCAACTTCGACGAGCGCTGCCGACTGTTCACGCGGTGCGCCAATCCGCTTTTTATTCCTGAGACGAACAGGAACGCGGAATCGGCGCGCAACCTGTTCGTCGCAGTGGGCCGCTACCGGGCGATCGGGTTCTCCCCCTTTGCAATCGAGGCCAATTTCCCGGGATCGGTTCCCGTGCCGGAAGCCGACCGGGTCGCTTTAGGCAACGCCTACGGACTCCTCCGCCAGGTCGCTCCCCTCGTGCTTGAGCACCAAGGCAAGGATGACATGGTGGGCTTTTCCCTGGATAAGGAGCATCCGTCGATTGTGGAGACCCTGGGAGGTGTGGTCCTTGATATCAGCCTGGACGAAATCTTCGGCCGGCGCTCCGAGAAGGGTGCGGGACTGCTCATTGCGACCGGCCCAGGCGAGTTTCTGGGAGTGGGGGGCGGATTCCGCGTGATCTTTCACAACCCGGCGGGGATTCCCGGTCGGGTGGGGATAGCCGCGGTCGACGAGGGCTCCTTCAAGGAGGGCCTCTGGGTGCAGGGTCGCCGCCTCAACGGAGACGAGGACGACCAAGGGAGGGCATGGCGCTTCTCGTCCTGGGAGCCTGGGATCGAAACCTGCAGCCTTTACCGCGGGAATTGATCGGTCAGGCGAGGGAGGCGGCGGGCGAGCGGGACTCGCATGGCAGGAAGATCCGGAACGTGCTTCCCTTTCCAGGCGAGCTCTCCACCTGCATCCAACCCTGGTGCATCTTTACGGCGCCATGCACCGAGGCCAGGCCAAGCCCGTGCCCTCCATTGGGTGCCTTGGTCGTGAAGAATGGCTCAAAGAGACGTTGCTGGGTCGAATGGTCCATTCCGCAGCCATTGTCCTGGAAGCTTAGCCTGATGACGGAGGCGGGCCTCGGCGCCCCCTTGGGGTCAGGTGCCAGCTCTTCGGCAGTCATTTCGGCGATCTCGATTATCAGGCAGCCGCCGTCAGGCATAGCGTCGCGCGCATTCGCGCAGAGGCTCATGACCATGTAATCGAGGAGGTCGCCGTCGGCCAGGACGACCTTGGGCGATGAGCCCCCGGCAAGATGGAGCTGGATGGCGTCACCCAGAAGTTGGTGGATTTCGGGAAGGAGCCTGTTGAGCGAATCCCCGATGTTCACGGTCTTCCTCTGAACGTTCTGCCGGGTTCCAAACAGGACGAGTTTGCGTGTGAGCTCGGCCGACCGCTTCGCCTCACGGTCGAGTGCGATCACTTCCTCGAGGGCGTCCTGGGGAAGCTGCTTGTGCCCCTTAAGTAGGCCAAGCCGCATCATCGTCGCGGTCAGGATATTGTTGAAATTATGCGCAATGCCTCCCACCAGCTGGCCCAGGGCCTCAATTTTCTCGGATTGCCGGAGCGTCTCGTCCCGCGCGACCTGCTGCGTCATGTCCCGGGAAGTGATTACCATCCCGGCAAGCGATGACCCGATCGCGGTGCGTGCGCCCAGCGTGTCGAAGACGCGATAGGTCCTGTTTGCGTGGCGCAGGCGCCACCTCAGGGACGACCGGTTTGTGGCGGATTTGGAGACGATGTCCAGAAACAGGGTGCCTTTTTCCATGTCCTCCTCGTGGGCAAACCGCAGGAGGGGCTGCCCGACAATGTCGTGCGCGGAAACGCCGAGCGCATCGGCCACGGCCGGGTTAGCGAAGCGGATCGTGTACTGGGAGTCCACGAGCATGATGACGTCCAGGGTGTGCTGCACGAGGACCTCGAAGCGGGCCCGGGCCTCGCGGTCGATTTCCGCGGCCAGCCATCGCTTTCCGTCTCGAAACACGAAGGCCTCTCGCACGGACAGCACCACGAAAAGCAGCACCAGGCACATGAGGATGCGCGCCATCGTATCGGGGTCGGGATGGCCCGTAAGCATGAAGAGCACGAGCCAACCGCTCACCGCGACAATCGTAGCGATCGGAAGCGGGCTAGTCGCCGCGGCCTGGACCTCCTGCCGCCCGGAGATCGGCCCGGTTTCGATCCGCCCAGCGGCGAGGATGAAGAGAATGGTGGAGAGGGCGCTCGAGGCATTGCTCCAGTCGACCGGCCCTGTAGCGACCAGTCCGTGGACGCTGTCCAGGAGATAGATCAGGTCGGAAAGCCAAACGACGCAGATTGCAGCCACGAGGAGGCTGAACGCCGTCCTTGAGGGCTGGGGCGCCCGGGTCAGGAGGATGAAATTGAGAATCGTGATCCCAGTGAAGCTCGCCAGCGGATAGCCTATGAACATGGAACCTTCGAACAGGGATGCCTTCGAGACCCCCGGACTGAGCGTGAAGAGCCAGAGCGGCAGTCCCACCCCCACGAGAAACACCACGGTGTCGATAAGGATGCGGGCCCGGCTTGCGGAGCGTTGTTCCACCCGCGGCATGAAAACGAGGCCCATGAGGACGGTGGGATACCCCGCAAGGTAGAAGACATCCGACACGTCGAAGCGCGCCTTGTAGCCAGGCAGGTAGAGAACGGTGAAAAAACCGTAGAGCGTGCCGAGGCCGTAGAGGACCTGGCTGCCCGCAATCCAACGCAGGCCCCTGGCGAGATCCTTCGAAATACCCGGCCGCCTCGCGCAGCGTCCCAGGAGGGTTGCCGCCACGAAAAAGAACAGGACCGAGGTGAGAATGCCAATGCGTCGGTTGCGCTCAGTGTGGTCGGGACCGGTCAATATCCAGAAAAGAAACACGACTCCCAAAGCAGCCCATAAATGGGCCGACTTAAGGAAGCGGAAAACCCTGGATCCAAGCGGGCTTGGACTGGCGGGGGATAGGGAGGTATCGAAGGTCTGGTTGATCTGCATTTATCGGCACATCGGCGAAAAACAAAACAGCGTAAAAATCTATAAGTCTTTGCGACAAAGAAGCTCCCAGACCTAGGTGTTGCACCTTGGCTGTAGGGCCGACGCCGAGGCGCCCTTTGTCGGGCTTTGACGGTGGCAGGCCAGTCTGGATCCAAGGGGCAAAAACGCGGGGCCCCGGGGCAACCCACCTGAGTCCTAAAGGTGGGACTAAGGGGCACCCGCCCTGTTATAATCGGGCGCCACCAGGGGTGCCCCGCCGGGTTGCGACGAGCCGATCACCGCCTCCGCGACGAGTTCAAACGACCGGAGCCTGGCGCTGGAGTCGAAGATGGCCGCCGTCGCCATCATCTCGTCGATTCCGGTGCGTTTGACAAAGGCCTCGATTCCCCGCTTGACCGTCGATTGCGATCCCACGATCGCCTCGCTGAACGCATGGTCAACGCCCTCCCGCTCAGTCCGTGTCCAAAGGCCTTCCATGCTGTCTACTGGCGGAGGCAGCGGCCCTGGCGTCCCGCGGCGCAGGTTTACAAAGCTCTGCTGGAGAGACGTGAAAAGGCGGGCGGCCAGAGCATCGGTCTGGGCTGCGAATACGGCGGCCGCCGCTATCGCGTATGGTCGCTTGAGTGTCGGCGACGCGCGAAACTCGCTTCGGTAGACCTCGAGTGCATCGTGGAGGAGGTCCGGCGCAAAATGGGACGCAAAGGCGAAGGGCAGCCCGAGCGCGGCGGCCAGCTGCGCACTGAACAGGCTTGAGCCGAGCAACCAGATGGGGACCGAGAGGCCGGCCCCAGGCACCGCTTGCACGCCCTGCCCCGGCTTCGCCGGTCGGAAATAGGCCTGCAGTTCCATGACGTCCTGCGGGAACGTATCGGCGGAATTGGCATGCCCGCGGCGAAGCGCTCGCGCGGTGAGCGGGTCGGTTCCCGGTGCGCGTCCAAGGCCGAGGTCGATGCGGCCCGGGAATAGCGACTCAAGGGTGCCGAACTGCTCGGCGATCACAAGCGGCGCATGGTTGGGCAGCATCACCCCTCCCGATCCCACACGGATGGTCGAGGTGCCGGCCGCGACATGGGCGATCGCGACGGCAGTCGCGGCACTGGCGATTCCTGGCATGTTGTGATGCTCGGCCAGCCAGTAGCGGCGGTAACCCCAGCGCTCGGCATGCTGGGCGAGGTCAAGCGCCCGGTTGAGTGCCTCGGCTGCCGTGCCACCTTGCACGATGGGCGCAAGGTCTAGGATCGAGATCGGTACCATGCATCATCCTACCCAGGAGCGGCCGTATTGCCAGTAGGGTAAGAGTCCCAAATTGGGTGGGGGCCACTCTTGCAGGATTGTTGGGGGCCCCACGTATGCAAAGAGGTGGACAAGCACGAGAATCCGGCCGTCGTCCAACCCTAAGTCATTGTCTATGAATGGTGGGCCCACAGGGATTCGAACCCTGAACCAAAGGATTATGAGTCCTCTGCTCTAACCGTTGAGCTATAGGCCCATTTGCTTAAACCGTAGAGCCAACCGACAAATTGCCTCAAGGCGACAACTTTTGAAGACGGTGCGTTGGGGCAGCAGGCGGAGGCGGATTGGAACTCAGAATTGGGCGCGTAGCTTCTCCGGAAGAAGCTTCAGTGACAGTGCGTGGAGTGTCGGATCCTCAAGGCTAAGGCCATAGCGCCGCCCCAGCACAAGCAGGTGGTAGAGGGATTCCGTGGTGAGTGAGCGCATCTTGGGAGCGTCCAATTCATGGTAGCAGCGCTTCACCTGGGCCCTGGACAGGTCGGTGCGGCCGCCGATCGCAAGCACCACCGCCAGGCTCGCGCGCCGGTCCGTCGCCATCGACCGGTCGGAGCCCTTGGAGAGGCCGGAAGCGACCGAACTAAGCGCCCTCTTGAATCCCTCTTGGTCGCCCCTTGCGGCTGCAAGCTGCGCGAGGGCAACCTGCGAGCCGAGGTCGGTAGGATAACGAACGAGCGACTGGGCCGCGTACGCGGCCTGGTCCACCTGATGCATCTCAAGCAGGTACTCGACGAGCCGGCTGCGTACCGTGGCGGTGTCGGTGTCATCGGTCACCTCAAGGACCAGGACCGACCGGTCCTCAAAACCCGCCACGGGCGGAAGCTCAAAGGGGATGGGGCGAAGCCAACCGAAGATGCCTCCGTCGGTTTTGTGCAGAACGGAAACAAATGCGTCATCCGGATTCTTGACGCGCAATCGGGCGAAGTCATCCAAGTCCGAGTCCCATGAGGGAAGGACCAGGCGGGTCACTTCGCGCTCGGTGATGACCGTTCGGGCCTCATCCTGGGTCATCGACGTCACGATGTGGAAGGCGGCGGCCAGGCCGTCGCTGTTCTCCCAGCTCTGGGTTCCGAGTCCCCGCAGCCCACCGTAGAAGCATAGGCTGGATGTCCGGTAGGGAGGCGCAAGGAGCGTTGCGCCCTCGGCGCCGGTGTGGTCGGAGATCCAGTGCGCGAGCTTTCTTTCGTAGAGCCCCTCCACCTCAGCCCGCGTGAACACGAACTCCTTGGAGCCTCCGGGGGGCCGCGGAACCAGGTGCGCGAGGCTGAACACAAGGACCAATCCCATGAGGGTCGCCGCCACCCAGCGCCCCATCCGGGGACGGGACACGGCCGCCAGGGCTGCGATCGTTGGAGCCAGCAGCGCGAGAAGCGAGGCGTCCAGCGTGTTCCACCAGCGGATCCTCGCGGCCGCGAAGGCGAGGGATACGGCGACAGGCCCCAGGGCAATCGCGATCGCGGAGCGGTAGGATGCGCCTGTCGAACCGCGAAGGAGCAGGTATGCCGCGGGGACCAGCAGAGATAGGGGCAGGCACGCCGCGGCGAAGGCGCCGGCCTGGCCATCCCGCAGAATCCAGGAATACAGGTTGGTTGCCACCACACCGTCCGGCAGGTGGGTCAGACGGGCGGAGAGAAGGTCGTCCGCAAGGAACCCTCGGTTGCCGGTTCTCCAGAGGACGAGGGGAACCAGGGCGAGAGCCGCCGCCGAAAGGCCGATCACGATGAGTACGGGCACCGACCGCCGAGGGGCTCCGCCGTTCATCCGGGTGGCGTAGCGTGTGAGGAGTTCTCCCAGGCCGAGCCATGCCAGACCGTAGAGTGGGGAATTCACGCGGGGCTCAAAGTCCATGTGCCACGGGTAGTATTCTATAAGGTACGCGACCAGGCTCGTGGCCGCACCGCCCACGGCCCACGCCCTCCATGGGAGGGCTCCCTGAGCGGTCTCCGAAGACTGTCCCCTCCGGGCACGGTTGAGCGTTGCGGCAAGGAAGCCTCCGAGGGCTAGGCCGACAATGATGGGCACCTGTCCCATCGCGCTAATCCAAAGGCCACAGCCTCCCACGGCGCCGGCCACAAAGAACCAGCGGGGGGCGCGGCTTGAAGCCATTGAGCCGGCAACGACCAGAAGGACGCCCGCCAACGTGACCGCGAGCTCAAGGCCAAAGTCATTGGCAACGCCGGGCAGGAAAGCCCCGGCGAGCGGAAAGAACGCAGCGAGGCCCACGGAAACCAGGGCCGCGGCGAACGAGCCGAAACGCCACGCCACGAAGAGCGCCGCCAACACGAGGACTGCCCCGTGCAGGAGCGGGTCTGCGAAAAGGGCGGCCCGTTCCACGCAGAGCGCAAGCGGCTTCCCGGTCAGGCAATGGGCCCCCCAGGCAACGGTGACGAGCCACACGCGATAGGGAGAAGCGGAGTGCACGGGCCTGCCAAATGGGGCATTCTCATAGTTCACCGAGCGCACTCGCCAATCGCCCCGCGAAAGCATGAGCTGGGTCTCCTGGATCCACTGGTAGGTCGGGTTGTCGTGCTCCGGGACAATGAGCCAGCGCTTGGCGTCCGCGTAGCCGGTGGGGGAGGCCGGATCAATTGCGGCCTCCGGCTGGGAGAAATCGGATACAAACGCCACACGGGCCACGCGCGCCGCGTCCGCCCACAGAATGAACCCAAGCGCGCAGGCAGGCACCAAGAGCCAAAAACGGGAGGGGCGCTGGGTGGGGTTGCTCATGGGGCCGCGTCTGCTCGGGCCAGATTGGGAGTTCTTTCGACGAATGAGAGCGAAAAATGGAGCGGGCCGCGATGTTTAGGAAATGACTTGGCGCGCCCCGGCGCCGTCGGTAGCTGTTAGGCAGATGCCCGATACGACACGTTGCCCCAATCCCGTGGCGGCGAGCCGTTTGGCGGGCCCTAAAGACCGGTGAATCGCAAACGGTTCCTCCAGACCCTCGCGACCGGAGGGGCCGTCCTTCTGAGCCGGCCGGGGTCGTTGCTCGCGACGGCGGGGACCGTGCAACCCGGACCGCCGGGCCCAGGGGGTTTGTTGGTTGAACATCCGCTCGCTCCGCGAGCGGGGCGCCGCGGCTCAACGATGTTCAGGGAGCTCCCGCCGCAGGAGACCGGAGTCGTAACCGAGAACCCTTACGACGATCCCAAGATGTGGGGGGCGCTAAGCCATGTGGCCCAGAACGGAGAGTTGGGCTCGGGGCTCGCGATCGGCGACTATGACGGGGACGGCCGGCCGGACATCTTTGTCGTGAACAAGACAAGGAGCTGCCGGTTGTTCCGGAACCTGGGAAACTGGAAGTTCGAGGACGTGACCGAGAGGGCAGGGGTCGAGGACAAGGGGGAGGCGGCCGCCATATGGAAGCAGGGGGCGACCTTCGTCGACGTCGGCAACAAGGGGCTCCTCGACCTCTACGTGTGCCGCTACGGTGCCCCAAACCTGCTCTACATCAACCAGGGCGACGGCACGTTCAGGGAGGAGGCCGCGGCACGCGGCTTGGCGGTCAACGATGCGTGCGTCATGGCGGCGTTCTGCGACTTCGACCGCGACGGGAACCTGGACGTGTTCATCCAGACGAACCTCCTGGATAGCACCCATCCCAACGGCCAGCGCGACTACCTCTTCCACAATAACGGCGATGGCACGTTCACCGACGTCACCGACCGCGCGGGGATCACCGGGGAGGCGCAGGGCCACTCGGCCGTGTGGTGGGACTACGACGGGGACGGCTGGCCGGACCTCTATGTGGCAAATGACTTCGCAGCGCCGGACAAGCTCTACCATAACAACCGGGACGGCACGTTCACGGATGTGATCGACCAGGTCGTGCCCCACATGCCCTATTCCTCGATGGGATCGGATTTGGGCGACGTCGACAACGACGGGCGCATCGACCTTTTTGTCGCCGAGATGGCGCCGTCTGCGCACCAGAAGGATCAGCGCACCGCGGCCCTGCGCCGAGGCCTCCTTCTGGATCCACCGGATGGCTCCGGTGCGGCCCCGCAGGTCATGAGGAACGCCCTATACCTCAACACGGGCACGGGGCGTTGCCTGGAGGCTGCGTGCCTCGCGGGTCTTGCCGCAACGGACTGGACCTGGTCCGTGCGGCTCGAAGACCTGGACAATGATGGCAGGCTGGACCTCTTCCTCACAAACGGCATGAGCCGCGAACTCCACAACGGGGATCTGGAGACCCGAAAGGAGCTTGCCGTGAGCGTGGCCGAGAAGACGCTCATTGAGAAGGCAAGCCCGGTGCTCGCCGAGCAACACCGGGCGTTCCGAAACCTTGGAGATCTCCGATTTGAGGACGCGAGCGCAGCCTGGGGGCTGAACATGAAGGGGGTTTCCTTCGGCGCCGCTTTCGGTGACCTGGACGGTGATGGGAATCTGGACCTTGCCTTCGTCAACTACAACGGCGGCATCACGCTCCTTCGAAACGAAGCCGACCAGGGCCACAGCATCGTCATCGCCCTTCGCGGGACACGCTCCAACCGTTTCGGCGTAGGCTCGGTCGTGCGTATATTTTCAGAATCGGGCCCGCAGGTGCGCACGTTGGTCCTCGCCAGGGGCGTGCTCTCAAACTCCGAGCCCATTCTGCATTTTGGCCTTGGGAAGGACACTCGGATTCGGAGCATGGAGGTCTCCTGGCCGAGCGGGCATGTCCAGGTGTTCTCGGACCTCGCGGTCGACCGGAGGTTTGTTGTGACGGAGCCCTCGGCCTCGGTTGCTGCCGCCCCGCCGCCGCCGAAGGTGGCCGCGCAGTTCTTAGAGGTCGGGGCCGCAGTCGGCTTTTCGCTGTCCTTTCGGGAGGCGGTCTTGGACGAGGAGGTTCAGCAGCCGCTCCTGCCCATGCGCCAGAACAGGCGTGGGCCCGCGGTCGCCGTGGGAGGTTTGAGGGGTGGGGACCAGTGCGACGTGGTCGTCGGGGGCACGACCCAGGACACGGCTCGGGTGCTCTTCGGCAATAGCACGGGGTTGTTCAGCCCCGCCCCACCCGTGCCGCCGCATTCGGGCGACGCCCTAAATGACGGTCCCGTCCTCCTGTTCGACGCCGACGGCGACGGCGTGAACGACGTGCTGGTCACCAAGGGGGGGAGCAGCCTGGACGCCGGCTCCCAGGAATATCAGCCGAGACTTTTTCTGAACAACGGCCGGGGCGGCCTCTCGCCCGCCTCCTTCGATGCGCTTCCCGCGTTTCCCGTTAGCGTGGGGGCCGTCGCGGCGGCCGACTTCGACCGGAGCGGGCGCCTTGGGCTCTTTCTGGGAGGCCGCGTCGTCCCGGGACAGTACCCGCTCCCCCCTCAGAGCGCCTTGTGGGCCAATCGCGGCGGGCGATTTGAGGACGTGACCGACCGGCTGGCTCCGGGGCTCCGTACTGTAGGCATGGTGACCGGGGCTCTTTGGAGCGATGTGGATGGGGATGGATGGCCCGACCTGCTGCTTACCCTGGAATGGGGTGGGGTTAAATATTTTCACAACAACCGCGGCCAGGTGTTCGAGGACTGGAGCGCGCGGGCCGGCTTCGCCGCGGCCGGGAGCGGCTGGTGGACCTCGATCGCCGCCGCGGACTTCAACGGCGACGGCCGCATGGACTTTGTGGTCGGCAATGTGGGGCTCAATACGCCCTACCGCGCATCACCCGCGGAGCCGGCGCTCCTTTACTATGGGGACTTCGGGGGGCACGGCGACCGCCAGCTGGTCGAGGCCTGCTACGAGGCCGGCCGGGTCTACCCGTGGCGCAACCGACGTGATCTGGGCGCGGTGATCCCATCTGTCTTGAAACGGTATCCCCGCAATGATTACTACGCGCGGGCTACACTCGGGGAGATCTTGGGCGAGGAGCGGCTGGCGGCGGCGCAGCGTTTCGAGGCCACGGAGTTTCGAAGCGGCGTTTTCCTCAGCCAGGCGGACGGGACCTACCGATTCGATCCGCTGCCGAGGCTTGCCCAGATTGCTCCCCTGCAGGGCGTGGTCGCGGGTGACTTTGACGGCGATGGCAACGCCGACATCTATGCCGTCCAGAATTCATACTCGCCCATCCCGTATGTCGGTCGCTTTGACGGGGGGTTAAGCCAGCTGCTGCGCGGCGATGGGCGCGGAGGCTTCACCGTCGTGCCGGCGGGGGAGAGCGGGCTGGTGGTGCCCGGGGACGCGAAAGCGCTCGCCGTGGCGGACCTGGACCAGGACGGTTGGCCCGATTTTCTCGTTTCCCGCAACAACGCCCCCACGCTCGCATTCAGGAACAAGGGCGTTGTGGGCCGACATTCGCTGCGTGTCGAGTTGCGCGGCCCCAAGGGTAACCCCTCGGCTGTCGGGGCGCGCGTCACGCTGGAATGTGCGGACGGCTCGTCCCAGATCGCGGAGATCTATGCCGGCTCGGGCTATTACTCGCAGTCGTTGGCGGCGTGCTTCTTTGGATGGGGTGGGGATCGACCGCCCAGGCGGATCATCGCCCATTGGCCGTCGGGCGAAAGGTCGGAGACTCGGATAGCGGCGGGTGCCCCGTCGGTTGTCGTGGCGCCCCCGGCATCCTGAGCGCTCCAGAGGGCCCGTCAGACAGCCGGCTCCCAGCCCGGCTCGTACTCGCGCTGCCAGAGTTTCATCGCGTCGCTATCGTTGGCGACGTGGCCATCGGCCGGGTTGCACACGAGTGTCCGCCCGACGCGCTGGGAGATGTTGCCCAAGTGAAGCATGGTGACGCTTCGGTGCCCCTCCTCGATCGGCGACGTGAGCGCGACCCCTTTGGTGATCGCGTCGATAAAGTTCTGGACGTGCAGCCGGTCGAGGCGGATGCCGTTTGCGCTCTGAGTATTGGTGGGATCGCCTTCCGCCTTCTCGGCCGTCGCCTTGACCTTCCGATTCTTGCTGTCGAACACGGTGTAGTTGTTGCCCTCAAGGAGCGCTGAGCCCTCCGTCCCGTAGATGACTGCTCCGCGGGAATAACCCTCGCTCGGGAACCCGTTGCAGCTGCGCCCCTCCCAGGAGATCGATTTCTCACCGCCGAAGTCCCAGGTGATCACCTGGGTGTCCGGGGTCTCCCAGTCGTCCTTGAAGCGGTAGCGGCCCCCGTTTGAGGTCACGCGGGTGGCAAAATCCACGCCGAGGGCCCACCTGCAGACGTCCACCTCGTGGGTGCCGTTGTTGAGCGCCTCGCCCGTTCCCCAGTGCCAGAACCAGTGCCAGTTGTACGGGATCACGTTGCTCCGATAGGCCACGCGGGGCGCTGGGCCCTGCCAGAGCTCGTAGTCAAGGGTGGGCGGGACGTCGACCACTGTGCCGTGCCCGATCGAGGCCCGATTGTTGTCATACCAGGCTCGGGCGTAGTAGGCCTTGCCGATCACGCCCTCGCGGATCTCCTTGACCGCGACCTGCATGTTTGGAAATGAACGCCTCTGGTTGCCCATCTGCACCTTGCGCCCATACCGGGCGATCGCCTTCAGGAGAAGCTCCCCCTCGTGGGGGTTCTGGCTGCAGGGCTTCTCCACATAGACGTGCTTTCCCGCCGCCAGGGCCATGATCGCCATCGGCGTGTGCCAGTGGTCGGGCACCGCGATCGTGATGGCGTCGATCGAAGCGTCGTCCAGGATGCGGCGGAAGTCCTTCACGGCCTTCGGCTGCATCCCGGGGAAGCGTGCGGCCTGCTTCACGCCCTTTGCCAGCGAGGGATCCGAGACGTCGCACACATAGGCGACCTCCGCGTTGTCGATTCCCGAGAGCGCCTCGATGTGGTCCAGGCCCCGGTTGTTCGTGCCGATGACGGCTACCCGCACGCGGCCGTTGGAGCCCGGGGCGCCCGCCCGGATCCATGCAGGCATTGCGGCCAGGGCGATGCCGGCTGCTGTGGTTGTCTTCAGGAATTCGCGTCTGTTGGTGAGGTAATTCATGCGATTATTATTGGGAGGGTGGCTGGGTGGGGGTGGGCGCTTCGCCCGCAAGAACACGTATCTTGATATTGCGGAAGGAAACCGGGTCGCCGTGGTCTTGGAGAAGGATGTAGCCCTTGTGGATCTCGCCGAAGGTGGGGAAGACCTTGAACTTGCTTTCCTTCACCCTCTGGCGGAACTCGGGCGTGAAGCGCGTGTACTCGAGGATCTTTACCCCGTTGAGCCAATGCTCGACGTGGGCGCCCCGTGAAATGATCACCGCCGTGTTCCACTCACCGACCGGATTGGGGCGCTTGTCAGGCGAGGGGGGATAGAGGTCGTAGAGGGACCCCAGGGTGCGGTTGCCGTCCCGTCCCATCTTGGCGTCTGGGTTGAGCTGATCGTCGAGGATCTGGTATTCCAGGCCGACCGATGCGTTGGGGCCGTTCCTGCGTTCGGGATCCACGAAGATCTTTATGCCGCTGTTGGCGCCGGGTGTGACCTTGAAGTCAACGCTTAGCTCAAAGTCGGAATACTGGCCGAGTGTCACGATGTCCCCGCCACCTCCGGCCCCGTGCCCCTCGGCGCCGAGGGCGGAGAGAACGCCGTCCTTGATCAGCCATCCGCTTGAGGGAAATTCCGCATGGCTCGCGCTTCGCCAGCCGTTCGTGCTCACCCCGTCCCAGAGGAGCGCCCATCCGGCGCTCACCTCCGCAGGCGCGAGGGAAACCTCGCCTGTGTCGGCCGCCTGGAGGGAGGCGGGCGGCGTCGCCATAAGAGCGGCGAAGACGAGCGGGCAGAGAAAGGCCCTCATGCTCTCAGGGCACCCGACTCCATGGCCGCAACCATGCCGCGCAGGTAGCCGAATGACTGGGCCATACCCGGCAGGGGGTCGGGGGAATCCACCTCGTCCTCAAGTCCCACCTGGTACGTATAATTGATCCTGAGGAGCGCCGCCACGACGGAGTGCAGGTCCAGCTTTCCGAAACCGAGCCCCACGGGCAGGTCCTTCTTGGCGCCCACCGCGGCCATAGTGTCCTTCACATGGACGTCGTAGAGCCTGGAGCGGCATTTGAGGATTGCCTCGGCGGGGTCCACGCCTGCCCGGGCCGAGTGCCCGATGTCGATGCAGAGGCCGAGGCGCTCGTCATAGGGCTCGACCGCCTTCCACACATCGTAGGGTGAGGGGAAGATGGCGTCCTCGGGGCCATGGTTGTGGAACGCGAGGCGGATGTCGTATTCGCGGACGAAGCGCTCGGTCAGGAGCAGGGTTTCCTTGTCCGGTGGCTTGGCGTAGGACGCGGCCATCGTCGTGAGGCTGGCGGCCCGCCCGCAGTCGAACGCCCTCCTCATCAGGCCCTCGTCCTTTGAAAGGTAGACGACCCCGGTGCTCGCGATCGAAATGCCGGCGTCCCTGAACTTCTTGGCCATGTCGCGGCACACGTCTGGGGTGCTAATCTGGATCGGCACGTGGACCTTGAAAACGGCGACGGAGGTGATCTGCAGGGTCTTTAGGACAAGAATTGCTTGGTCGGTGGAGTATTTCCTCAGGGAATACCCTGCGAGGCCCAGCCTCAGGGAAGCGGCCTTTCCCGGGGCCGCGGCCGGAATGGGGGTCTCTGCGGCTCCGAGCCCAGGGAGCGTTCCCAAGAGAGGCAGCAGCATTCCGGCCATAGCGGTCCTTCGGATGGCCTCGCGTCGTGTTACAAAGCTTTCTTCCATGGCAGGGGAGGGGACTGGGACGTGCCCTGCGCGGAGGATTTCCGGTGGCGTGGGGGCGACCCGGGGTGTTGGGGAGAGCCCAACCTGAAGCCTTCCAGGGGCATTGTCCAGTTCGGGGCCCACTTCTCCTGGGCCATTTGGGAAAGAAAGGCCTCGTTTCCCGAAAGGCTTGCCATGCGATGGTGCGGACGGAAGCCTCCTCGCCCAATGTCCCGCCGCCTGGCATCCTTCTCGCTCCTCTGCGCATGGCTCTGCGCCAGCGGGGCGATGCTGGACGTGGCGCAGGTGTTCGCATGGGGACGCATGTTCACAGGCTATGCGAGGAGCGAGTCCCTGATCGCCGCGGCACGGGAGACCTTCGACCCGGGAAAACCCTGCGAGATCTGCCGCGCGGTGAGCAAGGCACGCGAAGCCTCCGGAAAGCATGCCCCTGCGGTGCCCTCCGCAGGGACGGAGAAGATGGTGATGATTTTTGAGCGCATGGCGCCAACCCTGATGCCGCCTATTGAGCGCTCCTGGCCAACGGCCCCCGGCGCCCGCGTCCTTGTCCAGGGCGGCGACGTTCCCGTGCCTCCACCGAGGCCACTCCCGGCCTAGGCGGCCAGGGGAATCCAGCCTCTCCCGGCGGGCAAGGGTTGGTTGTGCCATGCCTGCTGCGCGAGCTTGGCGGCCTTGCGGCCGCGGCGCCGCTCAGTCTCGGAATCGTCCCGCTGGTTCCTGAACGCGTTCTAAAATTTCTAATTTTTTTCGTCATGACTTTTTCATCCTCTGGCCGGGAACTCCCGGCCTCGACTCCTTCATTCCTCGGCCTCGGCCGACCCAAGCAGCGCCTTGCCCGACCTTGGGTGCTGGCTCTCCTGCTGCTGCTGGCGCCACGTAGCGGCCGCGCCTGCGCCTGCGGCTGCGGCATCTACGAGGTGGGCACAAGCTCGATGATCCCGACCGGGTCGGGCATCGAGACGTTTTTCGACTACGACTACCAGGACCAGGATCATAACTGGAGCGGTAGCTCGGAGGCGCCGGCGGCCGACAACGCGGACAAGGACATCCGGACCAGCTGGTACACGTTTGGGTACCAGCAGATGTTCAACCGCTCCTGGGGCATCCGCCTGGAATTGCCCTACGAGACGCGCCATTTCGAGACCACGGGCGGGGCGACCGGCAGTGACATCGTTGATGTGAACTTCAGCGGCCCGGGCGACCTCCGTGTGGAGGGGATCTTCACGGGCTTCTCTCCGGACATGTCGTGCGGCCTCACCTTTGGCTTGAAGCTTCCCACGGGCAGCTACACCAAGGAGGACCCCTACGATGATATCGACCGCGACTCCGAAATCGGGAGCGGAAGCACCGACATCCTCCTCGGTGGGTTCGAGCGCTTCAATATCGACACCGACCACGGCTGGAGCGGCTTCACCCAGGCGCTCTTGGAAGTGCCGGTGTTGACCCAGCTCCAGTACAGGCCCGGCGCGGAATTCGATGTGGCCGTCGGCGCCTATTACACGGGGCTGAGGATCGGGCGCCTGAGCCTTTCGCCTGTCGGGCAGCTCAAGCTGTCGGTCCGCGGCCGAGACGCCGGCGCAAACTCAGCCGATCCGGTGGCCTCGGGATTCACGCGCATCCTCGCCGCCCCAGGGCTCGAGCTCGACCTGCACCCCTTCAAGGTCTACGCGGACGTTGAGCTGCCGCTCTACTACCGCTTCACGGGCGACCAGCTGGCTGCGAAGGTTCTGTTCCGTCTGAGCACGAGCTACATGTTCTGACCTCCAAGGCGCCCTCCCCGAAAAAAGGGGGGCGCCTTCCGGCCAGAATCCCGCGGGGGAACCGTCAGTCCTCGCCGACGCTGTAGGCGACGTCCTTCTTGTCCCCGTCGATCTTGAACTCGACCTGGACGTCGGTTGTGAGCGCGAAGAACTTGGTCTGCGACATCGCATGCAGCACGAGCACCTGGTTTGCGATGTTGATCGAGAGCAGCCCGTCGGGCAGCCGACGGACATGCATGACCTCCTCCTTGCCCCGCGGGTAATCGCCCACGTAGGAGTCGAGCACGCTGTCGGCCAGTCGGAATTCCTTGTGGCGCGGGTTGCCGAGTTCACGCACCCAGAGGTTGCGGTAGCGCACGGGATTGCCGTGGTCCTGGAGGGCGATGGGAGTGCGCTCAGGATGGGCCGCGTAGGGTACCCGGCCGATCCAACCGGTCGGTCCCGTCAGCTCGACGTTGTTCTGCACGAGCACGCCGTTGTGGAAGACGGTTTCACGGGCCTTTGAGATCAATTTTCCCTCGGCGTCAAAACGCGGGGCGGTCCAGATGATGTCGTAGGTCTGCCAGACGCCGGGGGGGCGGGTCACGTTTACCAGCGGAGGATACTGGCCGTAGATGGCCGCTGCGGAACCGTCCGCATAGGTCTTGTTGTCGTAGGAATCGAGGACCTGGCATTCATAGCGGTCGAAGCCGAAAAACACGCCGCTGTTGCCGCGGCCCTGGCTCCTCCCGTGCGGGGGAGTGGGAGCGGCCCACTCGACGTGGAGCTGGCAGTCGCCGAAGGACTCCAGCGTGCGCGCGTAGCCGCTTCCGGGGACGCATTCGAACGCCCCGTCGTGGACAACCCATTTCGTGGGGCTGCCGTCCATGGCCACCCACTGCGAATTGTCCTTGCCGTCAAAGAGCACGATGGCGTCGGAGGGCGGGCGGCCCGGCTGCTGCTCGGTGCTGGCCGTGCCGGGGTCGACGACCGTGGGCTGGGGCCGGTCCCGGTCGTGTCCGAGCCAGTTGGGGTCGGGCGCCGCGCGGAGGCCGGCGGTTGACGATAGGGCTAGGGCCAGAATCGCTATTGCGGGGGATTTCATGGGGATTAAAGCCAGAAACTTGGGTCGGTTTTCGCGCAATGTCCAACGGGATTACTTGGCGCGGCTTGGGGAGGGCCGGGCCACCGGGCCGCGCTTGCTGTCGCCTTGGTCCCTGTCTAGCCTCCGGTCATGGTCAAAAAACTCCTCCACACCCGGATGCGCGTGAACGATTTGGAACGCAGCGTCAGGTTCTACGAAGAGATCCTTGGGCTCAAGGTCGGGCGCAGGCACACGTCGCCTAGGGGCGCCCTGCTTGCCTTCATCCGCACGCCGAACAGCGACGAGGAGATCGAGCTATGCCAGCTGCCGGACAGCCCGCCCGTGGTCGTGCAGCCCGACCTTATGCACCTAGCGTTCGAGGTGGACGACATCGCCGCATTCGCAACCGACATCGCTAAAAAGGGCCTTAAGCTGAGCGACGGACCGACCCGCACGGGATCGGGCTCCGTGATCGCGTTCATTGACGCCCCCGAGGGCTATGAGGTGGAGCTGATCCAGCGCGGCTAGGCGGCAGGGCTCCCCCGGCGCTCCTTCCACAAGTCGAGGTCGAACTTTGCCCAGTCGATGCGGGCAGCGGAGGCACCATGGAGGCGCGCCGAGACCATGCCAAAGTACACGGTTTCCCAGAAGCGGTAGCTCCTGGGGTCCTGCGGCGAGTGGCGCGGGACGGAGAGCTGCCGCACGGCGGAGGGCTCCCAGTGCTCGCGCATCCAGGCGAGCACGTGGGTGTCCAGGACACCGTGCATCTGGTTCGCGCGGGAGTGCAGGATAAAGAATTTCGCCGTCTTTATACCGATCCCAGGGAAGCGAGTGAGGTCCTCCCACGCGCACGCGCCGAGGTCCACGCCTGAAAGGGAGAGTGCACGGAAGCTCTTCCCGAGAAGCGTGTACTTTCCAAGGCGGACCTCCCTGAGCCGGTCCTCGAGGAGCCCCAGCTGGTCGCTCTCCTTGACGTGGTGGAAAGGCCTTCGGCCCCCGAGAAACTGCTCGAGCTTCCTGGACTGCTGGTCCGCGTTCTTGCCGGCAACCACCACGCAGAAGAGAAGGAACTCCTCGAGCTCGGCTCGGGTGCGGGAGGAGTTCGTTACGTTGTTCGGATCAATCATCGGGCGGACGGGCCCGATCAGCGGACGGGCTTTTCCCAGAGGAAACTCTTGGCCGAGGCGAGCACGCGACCGTCCGCGGCGCGGAGCTCGAGGTCCCAGGCCACCGGCTGGACCCGGGCCTTCGCCCAGTCTTTTCCCGTGAGCCCGATCTCGAAGAGCCGGCTACCCGCGGGCACGTCCGCGGGAAAGCTGTAAGTCCGCGTGTCGGTCGAATCCGGGGCGATCACCCGCAAGACGAACGTGGCGTTCGAAAGCGCCACCCCCAGATTCTCGACACGGGTAAGGAAGTACAGGCCGCCCCTGTCCTCCGGCTGGCTGCGCAGGACGATCCATTTCCCGGTGAGCTCGCGGCCGGTGTGGTCCTCATAGAAACTCTGGAAGGAGTCAGCGTCGTACCACTGCGGCCACACCCGCTTGAAACTCACGTCCGCGGCGTGGGCCATCGCGGTGAACGAAAGAAGGACAAGCGCGGCTGTTGGGAATCGCATCAGGAGACAGGCTAACCGGGAGCCCCTCGCGGGACAATCCGATACCTTACTCCTCGAGCCTAACATAGGCATAGCGGTGGTATCCCAGGAGCGCGGATTCCCATCCCTTGACGAAGGGCTGGATCAGGTACGCATGGGCGCCGTAGTAGAGGGGGGCCACGGGTCCTCGCTCAAGGAGGTAGGCCTCCGCCCTTTGAAACATCTCGAAACGCAGGGCCGGCGTCCCAGCCATGGCGGCGTCCCGGATCATCCGGTCGTAGTCCTTGTCGCTCCATCCTGTCCAGTTGTTGCCCCCGCCGGTCACGAAGAGGTCCAGGAAGGTGACCGGGTCAAGGAAGTCACCTGCCCAGCCCGCGGTCGATACGTCGTAATTGAGCGTCTGCTGGTTCTGGATCCATGTCTTCTGCTCCAGGGTCGCCAGCGTCATGTGGACGCCGAGGCCCTTTGACCACATGGCCTGGATCGCCTCCATCACGGCGGGCTGGACCTCGTCATTGCGCACCTGAACCTCAAAGGGCTTGATTCCCTTGCCCGCGGGATACCCCGCGTCGGCAAGAAGCGCCCGGGCGGACTGAAGGTCCAGGCCGACCCGGGCCGCAGCCGTGTATTCCCCGCATTCCGGGGGAGTGAACGAATGAGCCGGCGGGTAGCCTCCCGCAAGCACGCGCAGCGATATCAGGTCCCTGTTGATTGCGAGCGAAAGGGCCCTTCGCACGCGCGGATCGTCAAAAGGCGGCCGCTTCGTGTTGAAGCGCAGGAAGAACGTCTGGAGGAATGGATCGACCCTGAGCAGGCCGGGCGACTCCTGCCTGTAGGCCGCGATCTTTGCCAGGGGGAGCGAATAGGTCACGTGCAGCTGTCCGGCGCGGAAGTCCTTCTCCTCGGTGTCGGGGCTCTCGTTCGGGAAGAAGACGATCTGCTGAAGCGTGACCTGGTCTGCCTTCCAGTAGTTCGGGTTCTTCGCGACCACGATCCTCGAGTTGGGCGTCCACTCGTCGAGGATGAAAGGGCCGTTTCCAACCAGGTTGCCCGGTCGTGTCCAGGCCGTGCCGCGCTTGGCCGTCGCCCCGAACTGATTGAGGACGCGCGGGTTCACTGGAAACCATGGCGGAAGGGCGACCAAGACCGGCAGATAGGGCGTCGGCCTCTCAAGCACGATCCGCACCGTGCGTGGATTCGGCGCCGAGATCCCGAGCGCCCCGTAGTCGGAGAGTGTCCCTTGGTTGAATGCCTCCGCGCCCTTGATCGGGTAGAGGAGGTTCGCGTACTCGGCAGAAAACGCCGGGGTCAGGATTCTCTGCCAGGACTGGACGAAGTCGTCCGCGGTCAGGGGTTCGCCGTTTGACCAGCGCAGGCCTTCCCTCAGGTGGAACGTCCAGACGAGGCCGTCGGCCGACGATTCCCAGGACTGGGCAGCCGCGGCCACGGGCTTGGAGGTCTTCTCATCGATGGCCGTCAGGCCCTCGAAAAGCGCGAGCAGGATGTTCTGGTCCGAGTAGGCCGTCACCACCTGGGGGTCGAGGTCCTCGGGTTCCGCGCCGTTGCCGAGGAGGAGCGTCTGCGACTTGACTGCCGAGGCTGAGGCCGTCTCGTGGCGGGCGCATCCGAAGGTGGCGACGATGCAAAGGGCCGCGACTAGGGCCGACTGGTGGATCGCCGGCCTCAGGATCATGTAGCGGCCTTCGGCCCGCCCGAGCCTGCCAGAGATCTGATGTGCCGCAGCATGGCGCAAGGCTCATGGGAAGGGATTGCCCCGGCAAGGGCGAATTCCCGTCGGGTATTACGCATCTAGGGGGCCGGGAATTGCCGCTGCCCAATCGGGTTAATGGGCCTCTGCCAAAAGGGGCCCCACCACCTTCCAGACTCCGTCCGCCACAATCGCGGCTCCCGCGGGATTGGGATGGATCCCGTCCGCCTGGTTCAACTCCGGGTTCTTGGCGACGCCGTCCAGGAGGAAGGGGACAAGCAGCGCTTTGTTCTCCTTGGCCAAATCCTGAAAAATAGCCCGGAACGAGTCCGCGTAATCCGCGCCCATGTTGGAGGGCATCCTCATTCCCGCCAGCACGATCTCGGTCCCGGGATACTTCGCTCGCACATGGTCAATGATGGCCTGGAGGTTCTTCTTGGTCACCTCGGGGGAGGTTCCCCTGAGCCCGTCGTTCGCCCCCAGTTCCAGGAAAAAGACATCCGGCCTCTGGTTCAGGACCCAGTCAATGCGCCTGAGGCCGCCCGCGCTCGTCTCGCCGCTCAGGCCCGCGTTCACCACGAGCCAGGGAAGGTGCCCTGCGTCGATCTTGCCCTGGATCCGTGCCGGGTAGGACTGGGTGTCGGGGTCGGGAAGGCCGTATCCCGCGGTCAGGCTGTCGCCGAAGAACACAATGCGGCGTGCGGCCAGATCCTGCGCGGTTGAGGCGACTGCGCCGCCGAGCAGGAGAGCGAGCATGAGTGCCGCCCGGCCCAGGCGGTGAGCCCCATCCCGAAGTTTCAAACGTGTGTCCATGTGCGCTCCTGTCGACATGGATGATAGGGGGGAGTCGTTCCAGCGTATTCGCTTTGAGCGCGGGATGCGCCCCGGGGATCTTATGATCCCGTTTGCGCTGGCCGCGGCGTGCGTGTTTGTTGGCGACATGCCTGCTCAAGCGATGCTCCGGGTCACCCGGCTTACCAAGACCTACCCGACGGCGGCCGGCCCGCTGACCGTCCTCCACGAGGCGAGCTTCGAGCTTGGGGCGGGCGCCAGCATGGCGATCGTAGGGCCGAGCGGGAGCGGGAAGACGACGCTCCTGGGCCTATGCGCCGGGCTCGACCGCGCCACGGCGGGCTCGATCGACCTGGCCGGCGAGCGCCTGGACGCGCTCGATGAGGACGCAAGGGCGCGGGTGCGCAACGCGAGCGTGGGATTCGTCTTCCAGAACTTCCAGCTGATCCCGACCCTTACGGCGCTCGAGAATGTGCTCGTGCCGCTCGAGCTCCGCGGCGAGCGCGGGTGCGAGCCACAGGGCCGGGCGCTCCTTGAGAGGGTGGGGCTCGCTGCGCGGTTCGACCACTACCCGGTGCAGCTCTCCGGCGGCGAGCAGCAGCGCGTGGCGCTTGCCCGGGCGTTCATTAACACCCCCAAGATACTCTTCTGCGACGAGCCCACGGGCAACCTGGATGGCGACACCTCGGACTCGATGGTCGATCTCATATTTGGGCTGAACCGGGAGCGGGCCACGACGCTGGTCCTTGTGACACACAACTTCGAGCTTGCCGGCCGCTGCCAGCGCATCCTGAGGCTTCGGAGCGGCACGGTTATCTCTGACGAGCGCACCGCGTCTCCGGCCTGAACCCGCAAATGCGCTTCATCCTCCACATGGCTTGGCGCGACTCCCGCGCCTCCCGCCGCCGGCTTTTCCTCTACTCGCTCTCGGTGGTGTTGGGCATCGCGGCCCTTGTCTCAATCGGCTCCTTTAGCGCCAACGTGCGGCAGGCGATCGACCTGGAGGCCAAGGGTCTGCTCGGCGCGGACCTTTTCGTGACGGCGCCGGCGCCGCTCACCGGTCCCGTGCTGGACTATCTCGGGGGCCTCGGGGGCGACCTCTCGCGCGAGGAGACCTTCTCGTCCATGCTGGCCATCCCGGCCTTGGCCCGCGTTCGCCTTGTTCAGGTCCATGCCGTCGAGGGCGCGTTCCCCTACTACGGGACCTTCCAGACGGATCCGGCGATCGCCGCCGCCTCGCTTCGCTCGGGAGCACCTGTGGTGGTCCTAGAGCCGACGCTCCTCGCCCAGTACGGCCTTCGGATGGGCGACACCGTGAAGCTCGGGAAGACCGTGTTCAAGATCGTGGGCTCCCTTAGGAAGGTCCCGGGCGAGTCGCCGGGCGTTGCGATGATGGCGCCGCGCGCCTACATTCCCCTGGGGACACTTCCAGGAACGGGGCTTTCGGGCCCCGGGGCGCTGGCGCGGTACCGCGCCATGGTGCGGCTGCCCGCGGCCCGTGACGCGGATGGGGTGGTTCGCGAGATGAAGGACCGCTTCCCTCAGCTTCGCCTCTCGTTTGAGACCGTCGGGGAGCGCAAACGGAGCCTCGGCACGGCCGTCTCCCACCTCGACGGGTTCCTTAGCCTTGTTGGCTTTGTCGCGCTGATCCTGGGTGGCATTGGCGTCGCGAGCTCCCTGCACGCCTATATAAGAGAGAAGATCGCAACGGTGGCCGTCCTGCGTTGCCTGGGCGCCAGCGCTAGGCAGAGCTTTGCCGTGTACCTGGTCCAGGGCCTTGCCCTCGGGGTTTCCGGGGCAGTCGCCGGCGGGGTGCTGGGCGTGGCGGTCCAAATGGCGCTCCCAGCTGTGTTCAAGGGGGTGCTTCCGATAGACGTGGATTTTTTCCTGTCGTGGCCTGCCCTGCTGCGCGGGATGGGCGCCGGAGTCTTGATCTGCCTGCTATTCTCCCTGCTCCCCCTGCTTGCGGTCCGCAGGATCCCTCCTCTTGCCGCGCTCCGCTCGGCGGTCGCGGACCGCGCGGCCGTGGCGCCGGACCCCTGGAGGGCCGCGATCGCCGCCTTGATCGCGGCGTCGGTCGCGGGATTTGCCGTTTGGCAGACGGGCGAGGTGGCGGTCGGTCTTGGGTTTGCCGGTATGCTGGGGCTCGGCTTCCTCGTCCTGGCAGGACTCGGTTTTGCCGTCTCGTGGGCTGCCCGGCGCTTTGTGCCCAAGCGGCTCCCCTACGTCGTCCGCCAGGGCTTTGAGAACCTGCACCGGCCGAACAACCGCACGGTGCTGCTCCTCGTCTCGCTCGGGCTCGGGACTTTTCTTGTCCTGACGCTGTTCCTCGTCAGGACGACGCTCCTCCACGAAATACGCGGCGCGGACAACCTGGGCCGACCGAACCTGATATTCTTCGACATACAGGATGACCAGATCGGGCCCCTAAGGGAGACGGCGTCGGCGGCCGGCACCCCCGTCGTGGAGAGCGCCCCGATCGTCACGATGAAGATCACATCGGTCCGGGGAGTGGCCGTGGAGAAGCTGCTTCACGAAAAGGACGCAAGGATCGCGGGGTGGGCGCTCCGTCGCGAGTACCGCTCGACCTACCGCGGGACCTTGTCCGCGACCGAGAAGGTTGAGGAAGGCACGTTCCAGGGCAGCGCCGAGCCCGGCGGTGGCCCCGTGCCGATCTCCGTCGAGGAGGGGCTAGCCCGCGACATGCGCCTTCACCTGGGGGACGAGGTGGACTGGGATGTCCAGGGCCTGCCGATTCGCACGCGGGTGGGGAGCATCCGCACAGTGGAGTGGCGCCGTCTGGAGCCCAATTTCTTCGTGGTCTTCCCAGAGGGTGTCCTGGAGGGGGCCCCGAAGACGTTCCTAGCTGCGCTCCATGCCGATTCCGCCGAGCAATCAGGGAGGGTGCAGAGGGCCGTGGTGGACAAATACCCGAACGTGACCGCCATAGACCTTGCCCTGGTCGTGGAGACGCTCGACGGAATCTTCTCGAAGGTGGCCTTTGCAATCCAGTTCATGGCTCTGTTTACCGTGGCGACGGGTCTCATCGTTTTGGCGGGTGCGATTCTCATGGGACGCCACCAGCGGATACGTGAGACCGTGCTCCTGAGGACCCTGGGTGCCACGCGGCGGCAGCTTGCCCTGATCCAGTTGGTCGAGTACGCGGTGCTGGGGGTTCAGGCGGCCGTGGTGGGGGCGATTTTTGCCGTAGCGGGCAACGCGCTCCTGGCGCGCTTTGTCTTCCATGTGAGCGCCACGGCCCCGGTGGGCCAGGTCGCGGCTGCGGTGGTGGTGGTGTCGGCGCTCTCGGTCGCCACCGGATGGGTGGCGGGAAGAGGAGTGGTGGACCATCCTCCCCTTGAGGTCCTTAGGCAGGAAACCTAGGCGGCGCTGCATCCCGTCGGCAACGCCCTGCGTACAAACATCGAAACAATGGCACCCCGCTTTGCGTCTTAGGTCTAATCGGGGGTACACCCCGCCCGTCAAAACACGTCGACTCGATGTCCAAAGCATTTATCGTGAGCGTCATGCATCGCATGATGCCGGTTGCCCTCGCCATTGTGTTCGCGTGCGCCGCTGCCGCGTCACCCTTCTCCTCGGGGGGATTCCTTAGCACGCGAGAGCAGTCCCAGAGCTACCGGGAGGGAATCGTACTCGCCAAGCCGAAGCTCCTTGCTCTCCCGACCGTGGACCGCGCCGAGCGTGACGAGGGGCTATCGCTGCGCGCGCAGTTCCAGCGGCTGGGAAACGTGAGGGTGATCAAACTCCAGCCGGGCGACACCGTGGAGGCTGCGGTGACCCGCCTCATGGCGACGGGCCGGTATGAGTACGTCGAACCGGACTACGTAAGGCGAACCATGGCCACGGTCCCGAGCGATCCCTACTTCAGCAGCCAGTGGGGGCTCAGCAACACCGGCGCAAACGGCGGGCTCGCAGGGGCGGACATCAATGCGGAGGCCGGCTGGGCCATAGAGACCTCGGCCAAGGGCGTCGTCGTCGGCATGCTCGACTCGGGCGCCCTCACGACGCACCAGGACCTGGCAGGCAACCTCTGGGTGAACCCGAGCCCGGGCACGACCACGTCCTATGCCTCGGTGAGCGACACCACTGGCCGGGCGGAGACGGTCTCTGAGACCGACAGCCTGAACGGCCTGAACGGAGTGGCCAAGACCGGTCTTCCGACCGATGACGAAGGTCACGGGACACTTACCTCGGGGGTCGTGGGTGCCGTGGGAAACAACGGCCTCGGGGTCAGCGGCGTCGCGTGGCAGGTGCAGCTGATGGAGCTCAAGTTCCTCGACAGCACGGGGTCGGGAACCATCTCGGATGAGCTCCCGTGCATTGATTACGCGATCGCGCACGGTGTGCAGGTGATCAACGCAAGCTTTGGAAGTTCCTCGGGATCGCAGGCCGAGATGGACGCAATCCAGCAGGCGGGCAAGGCCGGCATCGTGTTCGTCTGTGCATCGGGCAACAGCGGGGAGAACATCGACATCTCGCCCGCCTTCCCGGCCGACTACCCGCTCGACAACATCATCTGTGTCGGTGCGACGGACAACCGGGATCTCCCGGTGTACTTCTCCAACTACGGCTCCGGATCGGTCGAGATCTTCGCGCCGGGCGACAGCATCATCTCGACGGCCTTTTTGAACACGTCCTCCTACGCTTATGCTAGCGGAACCTCGCTCGCGACGCCCTTTGTGACGGGGGCCGTGGCCCTCCTGAAGCAGCTGCATCCGAGCGATACCTACCGGCAGACGATCAACCGGGTGCTGAATGGCGTGGACACGAACCCGGCGCTTTCCGGCAAGGCCCAGACCAACGGCCGCCTGGACCTTGCCAAGGTCCTGGGCGCGGCCAGCACGACCCCCAACGCGACGTTTGCCGGCAGGATTGTCCTTGTGGGGCTGGACCCCTACACGCGCTCCAACAATGCGGACACCCCTCAGGCCCCCGAGGGCGGAACGCCGACGGTCGCGGGCACGGCGGGTGCCCACTCGCAGTGGTGGCAGTGGACAGCCCCGCAGGATGCGACGGTCGAGATCGACACGAGCGGGACGGGCGGAGGTTCCTACATCACGGGGGGTAGCACCTATCCGACGCTCCTCGGCGTGTACACGGGCTCAAGCCTGGGTTCCCTCGTTCTCGTCAAGGACAACGCCACCTATGCCACGGAGCCCCTCGAGGGAAACACCGGCACGAAGGTCGGCTACAGCGAGGTGACGTTCCATGCATCGGCGGGCACGACCTACCAGATCCTGGTCCAGGGCCAGAGTGCCCAGACCACGCAGACCGGGCAGACTGTCCTGGCGATCAACACCGACCCCGACAATGACGCCCTTGCGTCTGCCCGCGTCCTCTCGGGGCCGAGCGTCTCCCTGCAGGATGCGAACGTGAACGCCACGACCGCGTCCGGGGAGCCGGCGATCATGGGCAATGCGGGCGGCCACTCGCTCTGGTATTCCTGGACGGCCCCCTCGACGGGGCAGGCGCAAGTCTCGGGCTACAGCCTGGACTTTGATCCGGAGGTCGCCGTCTACACGGGGTCGTCAATCTCCACGCTCAGCCTGGTATCCTCGGCGGCATCCACGGGCTCCACAGGGACCACCACTGCTGTCAGCCAATGCCTGAGCTCCTTCGCCGCGACCGCCGGCACGACGTACCTGATCTGCGTGGACGGAAAGACCGCCAATGATATTGGCGAATTCACGCTCTCCATCGCCGACTCGAGGTGGCAGGGGCAGACGGGCGACGCCATCACCTGCTCCCCATCGGTCGGGCCCAATGGCATGGTTTACGTGGGGAGCAACGACAACTCATTCTACGCCTTCAACCAGAACGGCACCGTGGCCTGGAGCTACGCGGGCGCGAGCGTCTTTGACACGAGCTCTGCCGCAATCGGCACGGACGGGACAGTCTACGCGGGATGCACCGACGGGAACCTCTATGCGTTTACGGCCTCAGGGGGACTGAAGTGGAAGTACACCGCGCCAACCCCGGCGAGCAGCACGGGCCTCGACAACGGGATCTCCTCGTCACCCGCGCTGGGCTCCGACGGCACGATCTACTTCCACGACGACAATGGTAACCTATACGCGATTTCGTCGGCGGGAGCGCTGGTCTGGACGGTGGCCGTCCCGGGCCTTTCCTACGCGGCTCCGACCATCGCCCCAGACGGGACAATCTACATAGGGACCGACAGCGGCTCGCTCTACGCGTTCACCTCCACGGGCACCAGGAAATGGGTGTACACGGCCCCCGTCTCCGGGGAATCGATCTACACGGCCGCCGCCATTGACGCCTCGGGCAACCTCTATTTCGGGACCCTGAGTGGCAACTTCTACTCGGTGACCCCAGCCGGCACGCTCCGCTGGACCTACCTGGTCGGCAACGGCGTCACGTCAGCCCCCGCGCTTGCGAATGGTGCCGTGTACTTCGGCGGCTACGACGGGTACCTTTACTCGCTTAACACCGCAAGCGGCGCCCTGAACTGGAAGTACAGCCTGGGAACGCAGGTGCGCGCCAGCGCCCCGGCGGTTGACGCAAGCGGGACCATCTACATTGGCAGTTATGACCACAATGTCTATGCGGTCAGCTCCTCGGGGACCCTCGTGCGAACGTATGCCTCGGATGACTGGATCAGGTCCTCTCCCTTGATCGCCGGCACGACGCTTTATTTTGGGAGCAACGACCACAAGCTCTACGCCTTTGATCTCGGTGTGGGGTCAGCCTCCGCGGATTGGCCCATGTACCAGTACGGGTCCCGCCGGACCGGCAGGGCGCAGGTGGACACGCTCGCCATCACGTCGCAGCCTGTCACCCAGACCGTCTCGCCTGGCGCCGCGGTCGTGCTCTCCGTGTCGGCAACGGGGCCTTCGCCCTTGTCCTACCAGTGGTCGCTGAACGGGACCTCGATAGCCGGAGCCGTGAATTCCGACTACACGCTGGCTTCGGCCTCAGCCGCCAATGCCGGGACCTACACGGTGACGGTCACCGGCGGATCCTCGTCGGTCACGAGTTCCGCAGCGACGCTCACGGTCCAGTCGGGCACGCCCCCAACCATCACGACGCAGCCGGCGAGCCAGACGGTCTCGCCCGGTGCCTCGGTCACCTTCTCGGTCGTAGCGACGGGGTCTTCGCCGCTTTCCTACCAGTGGTCGCTGAACGGGACCGCGATAGCCGGAGCCGTGAGTTCGAGCTATACGATTGCGCCCGCCTCGGCCGCAAACAACGGTTCCTACACGGTCACGGTGACCAGCGGCGCGTTGTCGGTCACGAGCGCCGCGGCAACCCTGACGGTGGGGGCTTCCACCCCGCCCGCTGCGGGCCGAATTGTGAACCTCTCGGCAAGGGCCAACGTCGGGGCCGGGGGCAACATCCTCATCGCTGGGTTTGTAATCCAGGGAACGGGGGGCAAGAACGTGCTCCTGCGGGGCATCGGGCCCACGCTGTGGACCGGATTCAACGTGCCGGGGGAGCTCGCGCAGCCCCTATTGACGCTGATCTCTCAGGGCTCGGGGGCAACGCTTGCGACAAACGATGCCTGGGGCGGGGGCGTGACGCTCGCGAACCTGTTCACCCAAGTGGGGGCGTTCAGTCTGCCCGCCAACTCGGCGGACGCCGCGATCCTTGAGACCGGGATCCAGGCCGGCCAATACTCCTCGCAGCTCTCCGGCCTCGGCTCGACGACCGGGGTCGCACTTGCCGAGATCTATGACGCCGACTCGGGCACACCGTCGGCTTATCTGGGCAACATATCCGCCAGGGCGAACGTCGGCTCGGGAGCCAACCTCCTGATTGCCGGCTTCGTCATCGAAGGCAGCCAGCCGGTGAAGCTCCTCTTGAGGGGCGCGGGTCCATCGCTGAGCCAATTCGGCGTCGCTGGGTCGATCGCCCAGCCCACCATAGGCCTGTACGACCAAACGAGCGTTCTCATCGCGAGCAACACCGGCTGGGGCATTTCGCTTGGGGCGGGGACCTCGTCGGTCGCGGCTACGGTCCGCTTGGCCACGTCGGCCGACATGACGGCCGTGGGGGCCTTTGGGTTCAACACCGGATCGGCCGACTCCGCCATGGTGGCCACGCTTCCCGCGGGAAGCTACACGCTCCAGCTCGGCGGGGTTAACGGCACCTCGGGCGTGGGCCTGGTCGAGGTCTACCTGATGCCGTAGCCTGCCCCCCGGCGTCACTCGTTGCTGGGCACGTAGTCGGTCTCCGTCGTGACGATGAAATCCTCGAGCTCCGAGGGCGTCATGGTCTCGGGGTCGCGCGTGGGCTCGTGGCCGAGGAGTACCTTGGAGATGATCCGAGCCCTCTCCGGGGCGTTGGCGGAGCGCCCGAATGCGAGGTAGTACCGGCTGGGATCGACGGTGAACCTCGCCTCGCCGCCCGCCTCGACGCGCACGGCCTTGTCGAAGGGCAGCCTTAGGGTTATCGCCTTTCCCGGAGAACGCAGGGACTTTGCCGCAACCTCCACGAGGGGGCCCGTCCTCACCAGGTCGAAATCGAGGATCCAATCCCTGAACCTGAAGTTTCCGATGTGGGCGTGATTCATCGTCGGGGGCAGGCTCGGGGCAAGCTCGAGGTCAGCCCGGGTAGACTCGGGGTTCACCCCCAGGAAGAGCAGCAGGGTGGACGTGACAAAATCGCCGTGGGACCATACGATCATCTGCTTGTCAGGGACGCCCTTGCGGTCCCAGAACTCGGGAAGATAGCCGTTCATCGCGACCAGGTCGTAGCCCTTCTTGTTGACGATGCCCGAAAGCAGGTACCTCCAGGCCAAGTCCGTGCGGCCGAGCAGCCATTCGTCCTGGGCCGCCCAGCTCATGATGATGGGCCAGGTGTCGAGCTCGCCCATCGGCGCGTGGGGGCTCCGCGCGCTCGGCCCAAACCGGAATATGGAATGGTCGGGGTTCTCCAGGTTGCGGATGACCTGAGCCTGGGTCGAAGCGAAGCGAGGGTCGTCGACCCTGATGATGGACTGCTCGCGACCAAAGACCTCCAGGCGGCCGATGATCAGCATGCCTGCGTCAACCCTATCCTCGCGCAGGGGGCCATTGCGGTTCTCCGCCTTGGGATAGTCCGCGTCCACGAATGATTTGCCGGGCGGCCCGGCCATCGGGATCAGTCGACCCTTCTCCTTGTCGAAGGCCTGTCTTAGAAACTGGGCTTGGAGCTTGTCCGCGGCTGCCTCCCACTGGCGGGCCTCCGTCTCGTGGCCCAGCTTCTCGGCGATCTTGACGGCGGCGCGCAGGCCGCTGTGGACCTCGGCATTGGGCCAGCTTGACGGTGCCGGAATGAAGCAGATCCATTCCTCGGCCAGGTTCAGCATGCCCTCCTTGGCGACGCGTCGCGCATAATAGTCGCTGTAGAACTTCACGTAGGGCCAAGACGAGTCGAGGAACGACACCCCATTGGGCCTCACCAGGGAGTAGAACCAAATTCCGGTGATCGCGATGGCGGGCTGCTGGGCCTCCCTTTCCCCGCCGACCGAGAAGTCCCGCTGCGCCGTCCAGAAGGCGAAGTAACGGTCGACGGAGGCGTAGTCCCCCGCGAGCGCCTGCCCGATCATCGTGTAGGTGCCGTCCCGCAGCCACGAGTCCCGGTAGAAGAAGACGTCGGCCATCACGTCGCCCGACGCGAACTGCGAGGCGCTGATCGCATCCAGAGAATCGGCAAACAGGCGGTCGAGCTTCGCGTTGTCCGAGGACAGCGCCACGCGTCTCGCCTCGATCTCCGCCTGGGGGTCGATTGTCCCCCCGAGGGTCGTGACCCACGACGCGGCATACGACTCCGACGGGGCCCGGGTCGGGAGCTTCTCGGTGGCGTCCACGCAGAGCAGCACTTCCCGGGTTGAGTCGATTTCCTTCTCAAGCCCGGTCCCATCGATCGCGAGAGTCTTGCCGGCCGGTGACGAGGCCAGGACGAGGCGAGGCCCTTCAGTGGTCGTCAGGACGGCGTTCTCCCCGCGCCAGAGCGTCGTGAATTCCGCATACCCGGCTGCGTCGTCGGATCGCGAGCTCCGTGTGAAGTCGGGATATTTGAAATGCGCGGAGAGCCTGAAATCAACCGCTTCCGAGAACCTGTAGCGCACAAACACCGGACTGGCGGGCACGTTCCTCCTTGCGGTGATCTCGATGGTCACCTGCCCGTCGTTGGACTGGAGGCGTATCATGCCGGGCCGGGTGCCGGCATGGTGGTACACGAGGCTCCTCAGGTCGAGCCACGCGTCCCCCCTGCGGACCTCGCCAAATATCGAGGTTTCGAGGAAGAGCGGCACATGGCGCATCCGCGCCGAGTCCATGCCGGACCAGATCTCCCGCACCTCGCCATTGATGCCCGCTCTCAGCAGCATCGTCGGGCTGCTTGCGAAGGTATCGGTGATCGCATACTCGGGCACCTTGTCGACCGCCCTCAGGGAGGCGCAGAGCATTAGGAACGGGAGCAAAACGTGCTGGGGCTTCATGCGGGGTAGCTGGACCCATCCTATCCGTATTTGCCCCGAGATCAATGGCAACTGGCCCACCCGCGGGGGCCGCTTCCGGAAAATCAGCGTGCGCCGAAGTAGGCCGTGCCCCTGCCACCCCAGGCGATGCCCTGGCCCCGCGTGAGCGCGCGCAAGAGAAATGAGCGCGCGAGCCTGACGGAGTCCTGGAGCGAGGCGCCGCGGCCGAGCCACGCTGCGATCGCTGCTGAAAGGACGCATCCTGTCCCGTGGGTGTTCGGAGTGGCGATGCGCGCGCTCTCAAACCACTGGGGCGCGTTTCCAGGGATCAGGAGGCAGTCCCGGCAGGTGCCACCTTCCGCGTGTCCTCCCTTCACCAGAACGGCGCAGCCGCACTCCTCGGCGAGGAGGGTCGCCGCCTTGGCGGCCTGGAAATACGTGCCGACGGGAAGTCCCGTAAGCTCCGCCGCCTCGGGCCAGTTGGGGGTCACGACGGACGCCAGGGGAAAGAGCTGCTGCTTGAGGGTGCCTACCGCGGCCTTTGACAGAAAGCGTGTCCCGCTTGACGAGGCCAGAACCGGGTCCACGACGAGGGGAATCATGGGTGCGCGCCTCAGGGCCTTGGCCACGGCCCGAACGGCACCTGGCCCCGGCAGGAGCCCGGTCTTGATGGCCGCAACCGGGAATCCCTTTAGCGCGGACTCAACCTGGGCGACGATCAGCGCGTCGGAGACCCGCGCCCAGGCGCTCACACGGCGGGTGTCCTGGGCCGTCACCCCGGTGACGGCCGTCAGAGCATGCCCCCCGATGGCGCGGATCGTGCGCTGGTCGACCTGGATGCCGGCCCCCCCGCCGCTGTCGGAGCCCGCGATCGAGAGGACGCAGAACGGGGCTTTCATGGCTCCCAGGATTTCATCCCCCCCCGCAGGCTCAGGGCCGACTTGAAGCCGTGCTTGTCGCGAAGGATGTGGACGGCGCGCAGGCTCCGGACGCCTGCTGCGCAGTACACCACGGTGCGGACATTGGGATCCAACGGCGCGAGACCTGGGGGGGTGATGACCTCGAGGCGTCCGAGCGGAATGTGGTACGACGGGCTAATCAGGGCGAGTTCCCGCTCCCAGCCCTCGCGCACATCGATAAGCTGGATTTGCCTGCCGTCCGCGAGGATCTCGCGCAGGCCCTTGCTGTCGACCTCGTCGCGCAGTATCCCGGGCTCGCAGGTCTCGCCGTAGCCCTCGGGGGGCAGCTCCGTGATCTTGCGGCGGTCCGGGTCGGGGCGCAGGTTCACGGTGGTCGAGGTCATGGCTAGGGTATCCCAAACAAGCAGCCTGCCGGACAGGGGCTCGCCGACGCCCGCCAGCACCTTGATGGCCTCGCAGGCCTGGACGGCCCCGATGATGCCGGTAACAGCGCCTAGGACTCCCGCCTCGGCGCAATTGGGCACGGTTCCCGGCTCGGGGGGCTCGGGGAAGAGGCATCGATAGGTGGGGCCGCCCCGCAGGTTGAAGACGCTCACCTGGCCCTCAAAACCCTGGATCGCCCCGTAGATGAAGGGCCGGCCTGCGATCGAGCAGGCGTCGTTCACGAGGTAGCGGGTGGGGAAGTTGTCGGAGCCGTCGACCACGAGGTCGCACGAGCGCACGAGTTCGAGCGCATTGGAGCGGTCGAACCTGACGGGGTGCGCGTCGACCCGAATCAGGGGGTTGAGGGCCCGCAACCTTCGGGCGGCGGCGTCCGCCTTGTTCAAGCCCTGGTCCGCGCTCACGTAGAGGACCTGGCGCTGGAGGTTCGACGCATCCACGGAGTCAGGGTCTATGACGGCGATCCGGCCGACGCCGGCCGCGGCGAGGTAGAGAAGCGCGGGACACCCCAGGCCGCCCGCGCCGATCACCAAGACCGAGCTGGCCTTGAGCCTTTCCTGGGCCGCCGGGCCGAAGCCGACGAGCGAGAGGTGCCGCTGGTAGCGGGCGATTTCTTCGGGATTAAGGGACATCGAGAACGCCTCTAGGATACGAGCGCCGGGGATTCCCGGCGATTAAAACCGTCGTAGGCCTGGTCCCAGTCCTTCCAGACGGGCTCGTAGCCCTGTGACTTCAGGTACGAGGCCACCTCGGCGGGGCTGCGGTCATCGTCGATCGCAAACTGCTCGAGCGACTCGGGTTCGCTCGCGTATCCGCCGGGGTTTGTCCGCGACCCTGCGCTCATGGCCGTGAAGCCGAGCCGGAAGGCCTTGTCGCGAAACGCGGAATTTTCCCGGGTCGAGAGCGAGAGCTCCGCCTCGGGGCTCAGGAGCCGGAACGCGCAGGCGGCCTGCACAAGGTTGCGCTCGTTGAAGGGAGTGACGGGGATCTCCTCGCCCTGGTGGGGCCTGAGCCGGGGAAACGAGATCGACGCCTTGGTTCGCCAGTGCACGGTCTCGACGTGACGCAGGTGAAGCCCCGTGAACCAGGCGTCCGCTCTCCAGTCGCTCAGGCCGAAAAGGGCGCCTAGGCCGACCTTCTTTATTCCCGCCCGCCCCATGCGGTCGGGCGTCCCCAGCCGGTAGGCCATGTCGGCCTTTGGCCCGCTTAAATGGTGCCGCTTGTACGCAGCAGGATCGTAGGTCTCCTGGTAGACTATGACCGCGCTCAGGCCGTCGGCGGCCAGAGCGGCGTAGGCTTCCTGCTCGAGGGGCTGGACTTCGATCCACAGCCCCGAGAAGTGGGGCCTGAGCAGCCTCAGCGCGTTTGACAGGTAATCCGTGCCCACCCGTGTGGTTTCCCCGGTCACAAGGAGGACGCTGTCGAATCCGTGGGAGCGAAGCACGCGGGCGTCGGCAAGAATCTCGGGGTCGGAGAGCACCTTGCGCCGGATCTTGTTATGGGCGCTGAACCCGCAGTAGGTGCAGACATTGGCGCAGGCGTTGGAAAGGTAGAGCGGCGCGTAGAGCCGCATGGTCCGGCCAAACCGCTCGACGGTGTTATGGTGCGCCGCCTGGGCCATGTCCTCCAGGAACGGGGCGGCAGCCGGGGAGAGCAGCGCCGCAAAGTCCTCGAGATCGACCGAACCTCGCGGCCTGCCAAGCGCCCGCCGCACCTCCGCCGGCGTCTTCGATGCGATCCGGCGCACGATGTCGCCGAAATCGTGCCGGCGCCATATCTCCGTGAAGCTCATGCGCCATTCCCCCCAAGGAACGAGGTCAGCGGCGAGGTGGCGCTCGCCTCGAGGCGCTCGCCGCCTGCCTCGGTTCGTACCAGTCCCGCTTCCCGGGCCTTCCTTCCCGCCTCTACCCCGAGCCGGAACGCCGTGGCCATGGCGACCGGGTCCAGGGCCGCAGCGATGGCGGTATTAACGAGCACGGCGTCGGCGCCCATCTCCAGGGCGGCCGCTGCGTGCGAGGGCGCACCCAGGCCGGCGTCCACCACTACCGGTACGCGGCTCTGGGCGATGATGATCTGGAGGAAGGCCCTGGACTCGAGACCCTGGTTGCTCCCGATGGGCGCCCCGAGCGGCATCACCGCTGCGGCCCCTGCCTCCTCGAGCCTCTTGCAGAGCACCGGGTCGGCGTGGACGTAGGGCAGCACCACGAACCCGCGCTTTACGAGGAGTTCCGTGGCCGCGAGGGTCTCAATGGGATCGGGCATCAGGTACTTCGGGTCGGGGTGGATTTCCAGCTTTAGCCAATTTGTCCCCAGGGCCTCGCGGGCAAGCTCCGCAGCGAGGACGGCCTCGCGCGCGTTGTGGGCCCCGGAGGTATTGGGCAGCAGCCGGTAGCGCCGGGTGTCCAGGTGGTCCATGATGTCATCGGGCTCCCCGCCCGTCCTTACGCGTCCCAGGGCCACGGTCACCAGCTGCGTCCCGGACGCTTCAAGGCTTGCGTGCATTAAGGGCCCCGAGCTGAACTTGCCCGTTCCCAGGAAAAGGCGCGAGGCGAACTCGACGCCGGCGATGACTAGCGGCATTTGGCTCATGAAGGAGGTAACGAGGGGGCCGCGGTCCACGCTTCGACTAGCTCGCGCAGGTTCTCCTCAATCGCGCCGGTCCGGTACAGGTACGAGGAGATGGCGACTCCGGCCGCGCCGGCCCGTTTCAACTCCGGAAGGTCGGCGGGCGTGATGCCGCCAATCACCCAGGCGGGTATGCCGCCCAGGGCTGCGATGAGTTCCGTGACCCCTTTCGTTCCAAGTACCGGCGAGAGGTCGCGCTTGGTGGGCGTAAAGCGAAGGGGGCCCACCCCGACGTAGTCGAGGCATCCCGAGGCGACGGCTCTCCGGGCGTCCTCGGTAAAATTAATGGACCCCCCGACAATCCGGTCCGGACCGAGCCTGTGGCGCGCCTCGCGCCAATTGCCATCCTTTCCCCCGAGATGGACCCCGTCGGCCCCCGATTCGAGGGCGATATCGACGCTGTCGTTGATGACGAGGAGGGTGCCGTGCGCCTTGCAAGCCGCAGCACATTGGCGGGCCTCATGGAGCCACTGGACCCTGTCGGCCCCCTTCATCCTCAGCTGGATCCAGCGTGCGCCGCCGGCGCACAGCCGCCTCACCTGCTCGGGGTGCGACAGCCCCAGTCCGTCCTGGGTGAGGCACATCACCGTGGCTGCTAGCATGGAATCACGCTGCATGGCGCGCCCCCCAGAGTGTCTCGGCATGGTTCCTCAGTTCGACGTAGGCTTCGATGGGATCGGGCCGGCTCCAGACGGCCCCAATCACGGCGGCCCCGTCGAACCCCAGCTCGAAGCAGCGGTTCAGCCGTCCGGCCGTGATCCCGCCCAGGGCAAGGACCCGCGACCCTGTCCGCCCGTCCGCGCGGGAGAGCACGGTCTTCAATTCCTCCCAGGGGAAGCCTCCGGCCGGCCCGTAGCCGGGCTTCGAAAGCGAGGGGAAGATGGGGCCGAACAGCACCTGGCCGTAGCGGCCGATGCAGTGGCTTAGCGACGGCAGGTCGTGGCACGAGCGGCTCACGCCCGCAGTCTCCCCATGACTTGGCCGGTCCTTCTCGTGGCGTCCTCCAAGCCCCAATTTCCCCACAAGCCCGTGGTGCTCATGCAGAACCAGGCGGGGCCTCCAGAGGGCTGGCAACCCCAGGATCCAGGACTCGAGCTGCGGCAGGGACCACGCGGGCTTGCGCACATGGTAGCGCTCGAGGCCCAAGGTGAACATGCCCTCCATCGCGCGCATCTCGCGCGGATCGTCCGACTCCGGGGAAATGACCGTGATCCGCATCGCAGTCCAAAGGGATGTCATCCGCCCTGGGTGGCGCGAATCACGAGGACGCGGTCGTTGGGGGAGAGCATGCGCTCGCCCCAGGCCGACCGCGGCACCACGTGTCCGTTGACCGCGGCCGCGACACCTTTGCCCTGCGCGAGGCCGAGGCCCTCAAGGAGTCCCTCGAGCGCCGTGGGCCCGGCGAGAGGGTGGGGCCTGTCATTCACGAAGACCGCCGCGGCCTGCAGTGTCGCGCTCATTTCGCGGCAGCCACGTAGATCTCGCCGCCGTTCTCAAGGAACTCGCCGGACTTCTCGCGCATGCCGGCCTCAAGCGCGGCCTCGGTGGTGAGCCCCTGCTCCTCGGCGTAGCGCCGAACGTCGTCCGTGATCTTCATGGAGCAAAACTGAGGACCGCACATCGAGCAGAAATGGGCCGTCTTCGCGCTGTCCTGCGGCAGGGTCGCGTCGTGGAACTCCCTGGCCTTCTCGGGATCGAGCGAGAGGTTGAACTGGTCCTCCCACCGGAACTCGAAACGGGCCTTGGAGAGGGCGTTGTCCCGGTACTGGGCCGCGGGGTGGCCCTTTGCGAGGTCGGCGGCGTGGGCCGCTATCTTGTAGGCGATCACGCCCGCGCGCACGTCGTCGCGGTCGGGCAGTCCCAGGTGCTCCTTCGGCGTCACGTAGCAGAGCATCGCGGTCCCGTGCCAGCCGATCATGGCGGCGCCGATGGCGCTCGTGATGTGGTCATAGCCCGGTGCGATGTCGGTGGTCAGCGGCCCGAGCGTGTAGAACGGGGCCTCCTTGCACCAGTCGAGCTGCTTTTCCATGTTTTCGGCAATCATGTGCATCGGCACATGGCCCGGTCCCTCGCACATGACCTGCACCCCGAGCTCCCAGGCGCGCACCGTGAGCTCGCCCTGGGTCTTCAGCTCCGCGAACTGAGCCTCGTCGTTGGCGTCGGCGATCGACCCCGGCCGCAGGCCGTCGCCGATCGAGAACGAAACGTCGTAGGCGGCCATGATCTCGCAGATCTCGTCCCACCGGGTGTAGAGGAAGTTCTCCTGGTGGTGGGAGAGGCACCACTTGGCCATGATCGAGCCCCCGCGGCTCACGATGCCGGTCATCCGGCGGGCCGTGGACGGGATCGCCCGCAGCCGGACCCCCGCGTGGATCGTGAAGTAGTCGACGCCCTGCTCGGCCTGCTCGACCAGGGTGTCCCTGAATATCTCCCAGGTGAGGTCCTCGGGCCGGCCTCCGGCCTTTTCGAGCGCCTGGTAGATCGGCACGGTTCCGACGGGCACCGGGCAGTTGCGGATGATCCACTCGCGGGTCTGGTGGATGTTCCGGCCGGTCGAGAGGTCCATCAGGGTGTCGCCGCCCCACTTGACCGACCAGCGCATCTTCTCGACCTCCTCGTCGATCGACGAGGCGACAGCCGAGTTGCCGATGTTGGTGTTGATCTTAACCAGGAAGTTTCGGCCGATCACCATCGGCTCAAGTTCCGGGTGGTTGATGTTGGCCGGTATGATCGCGCGGCCGCGGGCGACCTCGTCCCGTACAAACTCCGGCGTGATTTCCTTCGGGATCGAGGCCCCGAGGCCCATCCCGGGGTGCTGCCGCCAGAGGGAATTGCGAGGGCCGGCGGACGTGAGTTCCATCAGCTCGGCCGCGCGCTGGAGCTTTGAGTTCTCGCGGATCGCGATGAACTCCATCTCGGGTGTCACGATCCCTCTGCGCGCATAGGCCAGCTGGGAGACCCGTTGTCCGGGCTTCGCCCGCAGGACCTTCCGGGAGCTCGTGTCGAAGAACTTGATCGGGTTGCGGCGCCCCTCGCTCTCGGCCTGTTCGCGGTGCTTCTCCGAGAGGTAGCCGTCGTCGATCGGGCGCACGTCGCGGCCCGTGATCTCCTCCACGTCCCCGCGTTCGCTGATCCACGGGGCGCGCAGGGCGGGCAGTCCCTTCTGGGAATCGGCGTGGAACTCCGGGTCGCCCCAGGGCCCGGAGGTGTCGTAGACCCTTACCGGCTCGTTGGGTACCTCGGTGCCATTGGGCAGGCGGGTGGGGGAGAGCACGACCTCGCGCATCGGAACCCTGAGGTCACCGCGCGAGCCCGTGATGTAGACGCGTCGAGATGCGGGGAAAAGCCGGTGTCCGGCGCCTGTAACTTCGTTCGATTGTGACATGGGGGAGGGAGGGTTCTCGGCCGCGACCCACTTCACCGGTCAGGTCACAGATCCCTCCGCCTTTGCGAACGGCCCTGTTTTCCCTACGGCGTTGTGAAACGCATCAGGTTCGAAGGATTTGGCAGCGGAACTTACAGCCATCTCAGCCCGGCGGACCCCCGGGCTCTCCTAAACGAGGATGTGCTGAAGTAAGCCCGGTTTTGCGGTGTATCAACTGGAATCGTCGGATTTAGGGGAAACCAGGGGCCCCTTCGGGGCGTCATTTGGTTGCAACCGCCTTCCAAAACCCTATGCCTTCCACCCCGATGTCCCACGAGCCTCCCTGCTGTGGCGTGTCCACGAACATCGAGGATTATTTCCTGACCCGCCGTAAGTTCCTGAACCGGGTGGGCATGGGGCTCGGCGCCCTGGGCCTGGCGACCTTGCTCGACCCTTCGGACCTGGTGTCGGGCACCGATCCGAAGGACGGCTTCTCAGCCGGGCTGAACCCGCTCGCCCCCAGGCGCCCGCCGCTGCCCGCGACAGCCAAGTCGGTGATCCACATCTTTGCCCAGGGGGCGCCCTCGCACATCGACACGTGGGACCCGAAGCCCGAGCTTGTCCGCATGGACGGGCGCTCGATCGGCGACACAGGGGTGGCGATGGGCTCCCCATTCAAGTTCACCCCGATGGGCCGATCGGGCATTGAGGTGAGCGAGCTCTTCCCGGGCATCGGGCAGCATGTGGACGAGATGGCCGTCATCCGTTCCATGTACACCGACATCCCGTCCCATGAGGTGGCCACGGTGTTCATGAACACGGGTTCCCTGCGCATCACCAAGCCGAGCCTCGGCTCATGGGTCGTCTATGGCCTCGGGACCGAAAACCAGAACCTGCCGGGGTTCATTTCGCTGCGCAACGGCGGCCTCCCCTCGGGCGGGGCCGCGAACTACGGCTCGTCCTTCCTGCCGGGCGTCTTCCAGGGATCGAGCGTCAACACGCAGGTGGCGACCGTCCAGCAGATGATCCAGAACATCCGGAACCCCTACATCGGGACCGGGGAGCAGCGCCGGCAGATGGACTTCGTCAAACAGCTCGATGCGATGAGGGCCAACGACCTCCAGCACGACCAGGTGCTCGAGGCCCGCCTGGAGTCCTACGAGATCGCCTTCAAGATGCAGGCGGCGGCAACCGATGCCTTCGACCTGAACAAGGAAAACGACGCAACGAAGGCGGCCTACGGCAACACCCCTCAGGGAAAGCAGCTCCTCCTCGCTCGCCGGCTGGTCGAGCGCGGTGTGCGCTTTGTCCAGGTGTGGCACGACGGGTGGGACCACCACCAGGATCTCCAGGAAAGAATCACGAAGAAAGCCAAGGAGGTGGACCAGCCGATTGCGGCCCTCCTCGCGGACCTGAAGCAGCGCGGACTCCTTGACTCGACGCTTGTCATCTGGGGTGGCGAGTTCGGGCGCAAGCCCACCCGAGACCGCAACGGGTATGAGAACCCGGGGCGCGACCACAATGCGCGGGCGTTCTCGGTCTGGCTGGCGGGCGGGGGCGTGAAGGGGGGCACCGTGTACGGCGCCACCGACCAATTCGGCGCCGAGGCGGTCACGGACAAGGTGCACGTCCATGACCTCCACGCCACGATCCTAAAGGCCCTCGGGTTCGACCACACGAAGCTCACCTACCGCTTTAACGGAAGGGACTTCAGGCTAACGGACGTCGCCGGCAACGTGGTGCAGCCGATCCTGACGTGATAAACGGCGGGGGAAAGGCAGCGGGTCTGGCGGTGGCCTTTGCGGCCCTTTCCCTCCCGCTGGCTGCCGCCATCGCGCCCGCCCCGGCGCAGTTCTCACCGGCCGACCTCCAGTTCTTCGAATCCCGTATTAGGCCGGTCCTCGTGGACCGATGCTACAAGTGCCACAGCCACGATGCGGACAAGATCAAGGGGGGCCTCATGCTGGACACGCGCGAGGGCATGCTCCACGGGGGCGACACCGGCCCCGCCGTCGCCCCGGGAAAGCCCGAGGACAGCCTGATCCTCGACGCGATAGGCTACAAGGACCCGGACCTTCAGATGCCCCCGAAGGGCGAGCGGCTGACCGACCAGCAGGTGGCCGACATTGCGGAGTGGATCCGGCGCGGTGCGGCCGACCCCAGGTCGCTCGTGGCGAGGGGGAGCTCATCCAGCTATGGCGGGGTGGGCCGCGACCACTGGTCGTTCCTGCCGGTGAAAAAACAGGCCGCGCCCACCGTGTCCGAACCGGCATGGTGCCGGACCCCGGTCGACGCCTTCGTTCTGGCGCGGCTCGATGAGAATGGGATGAGGCCCAACCCCCAGGCGGACAAGTACACGCTGATCCGGCGCGCCACCTTCGACCTGACCGGGCTCCCCCCCACGGAGGAGGAGATGCAGCGTTTCCTGGTCGATGACTCGCCGCAGGCCTGGGAGAAGGTGGTGGACCGGCTGCTCGCATCCCCGCACTACGGGGAGCGCTGGGGACGGTACTGGCTCGACGTGGCCCGCTACGCCGACACGAAGGGCGACACGCCCCAGCGGGAGGACCCGCGCTACCCGTTTGCGTGGACGTACCGGGACTACGTGATCGACGCCTTCAACACCGACAAGCCCTACGACCAGTTCATCGTGGAGCAGCTTGCGGCAGACCGGCTTGTCGCCGAGGACCTTCACAGAGGTCGCCCCGCGGGCTCTGCGGTTGACCAGACGCGGCTGGCGGCCCTCGGGTTCCTCACCCTTGGAAACCGCTTTGAGAACAGCGTGAACGACATCATCAACGACCGGATCGACGTGACCTCCAAGGCGTTCCTTGGCCTCACGGTGTCGTGCGCCCGCTGCCACGATCACAAATTCGACCCGATCCCGACGGCGGACTACTACTCCCTCTACAGCGTCTTCGCCAACACGACGGAGCCCAAGGCGTACCCGTGGCTTCATCCGATGCCGAGGACCCCGGAACTCGTGGACTACCTTTCCAAGATGCAGGCGGCGGACCAGGCCAAGGCCAAGGTCGACGCGGAGTTTCTCGAGCTCAGGAGGTCCGGGCTTCCCGAGGCGGAGCGCGCCGTCAAGAGGAGGGAGCTCCAGAAGCAGCTCTTCCAGTCCAACAAACAGATCAATGACCTGGAGCTGAGCCCCTCGGCGCCGCCAAAGGCGGATGTCCTGATCGACGTGGCGGCTCCCAGGGACTACCCGGTTCTCCTCAGGGGCGAGGCCCAGAACAAGGGGCCCGTCGTCACCCGGCACTTCCTGAGCATCCTCTCCCCCGACCCGAAGCACCCGACCCCGTTCAGGAGCGGAAGCGGCCGACTCGAGCTGGCGCGCGCGATCGCGAGCCCATCGAACCCCCTCACGGCACGCGTGCTCGTGAACCGGGTCTGGCAGCAGCATTTTGGCACGGGATTCGTCATGACGCCCGACGACCTGGGAAACCAGTCGGCGCCCCCTACAAATCCAGAGCTCCTCGACTACCTCGCCTCGCGCTTCGTCGAGGAGGGCTGGTCGATAAAGAAGCTCCAGAGGCTCATCATGCTGAGCAGCGTGTACCAGGAGACGAGCGCGGGGAACGCCACGTACGCCGTGCAGGACCCCGAAAACAGGCTCCAGTGGCGCTTCAACGTGAGGCAGCTGGACTTCGAGCAGCTCCATGACTCGATCCTCGCCATAGCGGGCACAATAGACCTTTCCCTGGGAGGGCGGCCAGTGCCGATAGGCAGCGAGGGCTTCGCGACGCGGCGGGCCGTATACGCGTTCATCGACCGTCGCAACCCTGCCGAGGTTCTCACCCAGTTCAACTTCCCGAACCCGAGCGTGCCGACCGGCAAGCGCTTCCTGACCCAGGTGCCCCAGCAGCAGCTCTTCCTCATGAACAGTCCCCTGGTGATCGAGACGGCCCGCAAGCTTGTGCACACCCCGGAATTTGAATCCCAGACGAGCGACGAGCTGAGGGTTGCCACCCTTTACCTCGCCGTGTTCCAAAGGCCGCCGACGCCGGAGGAGACCAAGCTCTGCCTGCACTACGTGGAGTCGAATCCCGGCGGCGCCTCGACGGAGGCCCCGGCGCCCACTGCGCAATCGGAGAAGGCTTCCCGCTCCGCGGAGGCTCAGGCCAGGCTAGCTGAGAATTCGATGCAGAACCTGAGACAGAAAAACGCCCTCCAGGTGGAGCCGGGCGCGGGCGCGTTCAAGAGCCGGGCGCCGCTTGACGCATGGACCAAGCTGGCGCACGGGCTTTTTCAGACCGACGAAGCGATGTTCTTGAACTAGCCGGAGTTTCCGTGTTTGTGGGGTGGATGTTGATCCAGCCCCTGCGTTCGATCCTTCCTGCTTCTCTCGCCGTCGCGATCTTCGTGGTGCGCTCGCCTGCCGCTGTTCCCGACCCGGTTGCTTCCTCGATCTCCGCCCAGTACGCCTCGCTTGATGCTCTCTATAAGGACCTCCACGCGCACCCGGAGCTCTCGCTTCAGGAGGACAAGACCGCGGCGCGGGTTGCCGCGGAGCTGCGCGCCGCCGGAATTGAGGTCACCGAGAAATTTGGCGGAACCGGGGTCGTGGGGGTGCTAAGGAACGGCCCGGGCCCCACGCTTCTAATCCGCACGGACATGGATGCCCTCCCTGTCAAGGAGGAGACGGGGCTCCCCTATGCGAGCACGGTCCATGCATTGAACCTTTCCGGTACCGACGTCCCCGTCATGCATGCCTGCGGCCATGACGTCCATATGACTATCTTTGTGGGCACGGCCCGTACACTCGCGAGCATGAAGGACAAATGGAGCGGGACGGTTGTTCTTGTCGGCCAGCCCGCCGAGGAATTCGGGGTTGGCGCGCGTAACATGCTAACGGCCGGTCTCTATCGCCAGTTCCCAAAGCCTGACTTCGCCATCGGCCTCCACGACGCGGGGAATATGGCGGCGGGGACGGTCGGGTTTGTGGAGGGGTTTTTCTCCTCCAATTCGGACTCGGTCGATATCACCGTGCGCGGCATCGGCGGCCACGGGGCGATGCCGGAGGATACCAAGGACCCGATCGTTCTGGCCTCCCAGATCGTGCTCGCCCTGCAGACGATCGTGAGCCGCGAGATCCACCCGGGGGACCGGGCTGTGGTGACCGTGGGTAGCATCCACGGGGGGACCAAGAACAACATCATCCCCGGCGAGGTGAAGCTCCAGCTAACGCTCCGCTCCTACACGCCCGCGGTGCGCGAGCACCTGGTGGCCTCGATTCGGCGCATCTGCCGAGGAGAGGCCATGGCCGCAGGGATCCCCGAGGACCTGATGCCGATCGTCACGGTCGTTGGTACACCGTCGGACGCAATCTACAACGATCCCGCCCTCACGAAGCGCGTGCGTGCGGCCGTCACGGGATGGCTGGGTGCGGACCACGTCCTGTCGGTTGAACCCGCCATGACCAGCGAGGATTTCAGCCAGTACGGAAGGACCGTCGAGAAGGTGCCGACTTGTTTCTTCGAGGTGGGCGCTGTGGCACCTGAGGCCGTTGCCCAGAGCGCGAGCACCGGGGTCCCGCTGCCAGCCCTTCATTCGAGCAAGTTCGCCCCGGTGCCCGAGCCGACCATCAAGACCGGTATTGCCGCCATGACCGCGGCAGCATTGGACATTCTGGCAAGAAACTGATCCATCTGCTCCATGGCGTCCGGCTATACCGAAGCAAGCATCAAGACCCTCTCGTCGACCGAGCACATCCGGCTAAGGCCCGGCATGTACATCGGCCGCCTAGGGAACGGCGCGCACGCCGAGGACGGGATCTACGTGCTCCTGAAAGAGACCATAGACAACTCGGTGGACGAGTTCACTATGGGCTCCGGCAAGAAGATAGAGATAGAGATGGAGGACCGCAAGGTGCGGGTGCGCGACTACGGCCGGGGCATCCCCCTGGGGAAGCTGCTGGAATGCGTGTCCGTCATCAACACGGGAGCCAAGTACGACAGCGAGACGTTCAAGAAGGCCGTGGGCCTTAACGGTGTCGGCCAGAAGGCCGTGAACGCCCTGTCCGTCGAGTACCGGGCCCAGGCCTTCAGGGACGGCGAGACCAAGCAGGTCGAGTTCGCAAGGGGCAAGCTGAAGAAGGACCACCGCGTGGTGAAGACGACCGACCGGAACGGCACCCTGATCGAGTTTGTGCCGGACGGGGAGCTGTTCGGAGCCGACCTCAAGTTCAGGCCGGAATTCATTGAGGACATGCTCTGGAACTACGCGTTCCTGAACCGGGGCCTGACGCTCCTTTTGAACGGCAAGCCCTTCAAGTCCGAGAACGGCCTCAAGGACCTGCTCGAGAAGAACCTGATCGGCGAGCCCCTATACCCCATCATCCACCTCGAGGGGGAGGACATCGAGATCGCGATCACCCACGGCTCCCACTACGGCGAGGAGTACTTCTCCTTCGTTAACGGGCAGCACACGACGATGGGCGGAACACACCTGCAGGCGTTCCGGGAGGCATTCGTGGACACGCTCAGGAATTTCTACAAGCGCGACCTGGACGCCGCCGACGTCCGGCAATCGGTCGTGGCTGCGATCTCCGTGCGGGTCATGGAGCCCGTGTTCGAGTCGCAGACGAAGACCAAGCTCGGCTCGAGCGTGGTCGCCCCGGACGGGCCGTCGATCAAGGAATTCATCGGGAAGTTCGTCCAGCAGTCGCTCGACGTCTACCTCCACAAGAACCCCGAGACCGCGGACGCGCTCATCAAGCGAATCCAGGAGAGCGAGCACGAGCGCAAGGAACTGGCCGGCATTCGAAACCTCGCCCGAGAGCGCGCAAAGAAGGCGTCGCTGCACAACCGGAAGCTGCGCGACTGCCGCCTGCACTTGGGCGACAAGGACGAGCGCTCCGAGGACAGCGTGATCTTCATCGTGGAGGGCGACTCGGCCGCCGGTTCCCTCACGGCTTGCCGCAACGTGCAGACGCAGGCCGTCTTCGCGCTCAAGGGTAAGCCACTCAACACCTATGGGTTGTCGAAGAAGGTGATCTACGAGAACGAGGAGTTCCACCTGCTGCAGTCGGCGCTCAACATTGAGGACGGCCTGGATGGTCTCCGCTATGGAAAGGTCGTGATCGCCACCGACGCCGACGTGGACGGAATGCACATCAGGCTGCTCCTGATCTCCTTCTTCCTGCAGTTCTTTCCCGAGCTCATCGCGCACGGGAAGCTGTTCATCCTTGAGACGCCGCTCTTTCGGGTGCGCAACAAGAAGGAGACCCTCTACTGCTACTCCGAGGGAGAGAAGGAGGCCGCCGTCAGGAAGATCGGGTCCGCAGCCGAGATCACCCGGTTCAAGGGCCTGGGGGAGATATCGGCCGGCGAATTCAAGGCCTTCATCGGAGAGGACATCCGGTTGGAGCCCCTGACGCTCAACCACGTCCACAACAGCGACCAGTTGCTTTCCTTCTTCATGGGCAAGAACACCCCCGAGCGCCAGGACTTCATCATCGACAACCTCCGCGTCGAGAAGGACGTGGTCGAGGTCTGACCTGGGCCCCAATAATCATGGCCAAAGAAAGCCTTTTCCCAGGATCGAGCAAGGGCGCGGAGGCGCCCCTCGAGCGCAACTACCAGAACTGGTTCCTGGACTACGCAAGCTACGTCATACTGGACCGTGCGGTCCCGCACATTGACGACGGGCTGAAGCCCGTGCTCCGGCGCGTCCTGCACACCCTTTGGGAAATGGATGACGGCCGCTTCCACAAGGTGGCGAACATCGTGGGCGCCACGATGCGTTACCACCCCCACGGCGACGCCTCGATCGGCGCGGCGCTGGTCGGCATGGGCCAGCGGGGATGGCTCGTGGAGCCGCAGGGCAATTTCGGGAATACGCTGACCGGCGACGAGGCTGCGGCGCCCCGCTATATCGAGGCGCGGCTCACCCCGTTCGCTCGCGAGGTCCTCTTCAACCCCAAGACGACTCCGTGGCAGTTGAGCTACGATGGCCGCGCAAGGGAGCCCATCACGCTCCCGGCCAAGTTCCCGATCGTGCTCCTGGAGGGGGCCGAGGGCATCGCGGTCGGACTCTCGACCAAGATCCTGCCGCACAACTTCAACGACCTGTGCCGGTCGGCCATAAACCACCTCCAGGGGAAGACATTCCGGATATTCCCGGATTTCCCGACGGGTGGAATCGCGGACTTCTCCGAATACAATGACGGCGAGCGCGGCGGCAAGGTGAAGATCCGCGCCCGCATCGAGCAGACGGGCAAGCTCACGCTCGCCATCACGGAGCTTCCCTACGGGGCCACGACGGAGTCGGTGATCGAGTCGATCCTGGCTGCAAATGCGAAGGGCAAGATCAAGATCAAGCGGGTCGACGACAACACGGCCGACAAGGTCGAGATCCTGGTCCACCTGCCCCAGGGGGCCGAGCAAGACAAGGTGATCCAGCAGCTCTTCGTCTTTACAGCCTGCCAGGTGGCGATTTCGCCCTCGGCCTGCGTGATCGACGAGGACAAGCCCGTGTTCCTGGGGGTCCGCGAGATCCTCAAGCGCAGCGTCAACAAGACGGTCGAGCTCCTGAAGAAGGAACTCGAGATCCGACTGGGAGAGCTTGACCAGCAGTGGCACTGGGATTCGCTCGAGCGCATATTCATCGAAGAGCGCATCTACCGGCGCATCGAGAAGTCGAGGACTTGGGAAAGCGTCCTCGGGGAAATACGCGAGGGGCTAAAGCCCTTCGTGAAGCAGCTCCGCAGGGCGATCGTGGACGACGACATCGCGCGTCTTACTGAAATCCGCATCAAGCGCATCTCGGCCTACAACCGCTTCGAGGCCGACGAGAAGCTGAAGAAGGTCGAGGAGGAGATGAAGACCGTGAAGCATGACCTGAAGCACCTGACGGCCTACGCGGTCAAGTGGTTCGAGATGCTCCAGGAAAAATACGGCAAGGGCATCAAGCGCAGGACCGAGTACGACGAGATCGAGCAGATCAGCGCCGCGGAGGTCGTCTCGGCCAACCAGCGCCTCTACGTGAACCGCGAGGAGGGGTTCATCGGGCTCAATTGGCGCCAGCACGAGTTTGTTCAGGAGTGCACGATCCTGGACAGCGTCCTGTGCATCATGGCCGACGGCTCCATGAAGGTCTCGAAGGTGGCCGACAAGGTCTTCATGGGCCTGGGCGTTCTCCACTGTACGGTGTTCCCCAAGGACGGCGACACGTCGTTCTACACGATGATCTACCAGGACGGCGCGAGTGGGAAGGCCTACGCGAAGCGCTTCCAGATTGGCGGTGTCACCCGGGACAAACTCTACCCGCTTGTGAAGTCGGACGGCTCCAAGGTGGTCTACCTTGACGTGAGCCCGACTGAGAAGGCCATGCCGAAGAAGCTCCACATCTCGCTCGACGGCCGGAGCAAGGCCCGCGTGCGCGAGTTTGAATTCGACCTGACTGCGGTGGCGCTGAGCGCGCGTGCGGCGAGGGGGCTTACGGTTACCAAGTGGTCGGTGAAGGACGTGAAAAAGGTCGATCCCTCCTGATCCTCGCATCCTGTCGGGCCTGTGGCCTAGTGCCCCAGCAACTGGTGGTAGACGATCGGGATGTTCTCCCAGAAGATGAGGGCGACGCCCATCAGCGAACCTCCTGCGATGACACCCGCCGCAACCGGGAAATTGTAGATATTGGCCTTTTCCGGTGCCTTCCGCTCCATGAGCCACGCGGCGACGGCGCCCAGGAAGAAAAGCAGCCCGTAGTACCAATGGAAGGTCCACGAGAGCCCCACGCCCGAGGCGGACGGCATCCACTTGGCGCAGCGGGGAAGCCAGAGCGGGAGCAGCGTAAGGAGCGCACCGACTGCCCCGCCGATCACGATCGACCAGATGTTGATGGTCCCTAGCGCGGCGAAGCCCTTGCTGAGCGCGAGCGCCACTACCCGCCAGGTCTGTGCTGCGGGAGCCGGAAATTTGTCGGACCCGAGTACCGAGGCCGTGGGAACCATCACGCGGTAGGCGAGGACGGTGACGGCCGTGCCCGTGAAGATCCCGAAGAACTGGGCCAGGAATTGCTTTCGGGGATTTGCGCCCAGGAGGTAGCCGCTCTTCAGGTCGGTCAGAAGGTCGGCTGAGGCAATCGCCGCTCCGGAGGTGATGTTGGCGCTCATCAGATTGATGTTCATGTTGCCGGGGTTAAGCGCGCCAAACAGGAGCTGGGTCACTTTGCCCAATGGCCCAATGGGCGTTGTGTCGGTCTCCCCGGTGACCCTGCAGGCGACGAGCGCGAGGAAGAAGGAGAGGAACACCGCCAGGACGGTCTCCCAAACGGGGAGACCGAGGCTCACCTTGGCCAGCCACGCGAGGCCGATCAGCGAGCACAGCTGCCCTGCGAAGAACCACCACATAGGCGTCTCGATCGCGTCCATCTCATCCTTGGGCTTCTTTGCCTTGCCGAATAGGTCGAAGATCGTGCTGAAGGCCCGAGCCATGACCCGCCAGTTCAGGGCGAACGCCAGGAGGCCGGACACGACCATGCAGGACACGCCTCCCCAGAGAGTCCACGGAACGATCGTGCGGTAGCCGGTTCCAATTATGATTCCCTTGGCCTGAAGGATCGGGACGAACACGCCCCAGCAGAGCGTGCCCCCGAGGAAAATGCTGGTGGCGGCGCGGATGCCCATGAGCGCGCCGGCGCCGAGGAAAACCGGATCCCAAATGAAGGTGACCGTGCGGCCCATCCATACGGGTCCAAACACGACCTTGTCGACGCGCTCCACGAGGTTGCCGAGGCCGAAGGGCTCAAGCTTAGTGCTGATAAACCCAAGGCCGTCGTTCCAGAACTGGAATATCGCCGCTATGACGGCCGCCCAGGTTAGGCCGCGTGCCGACTGGAGCGCGCCGCGTCCCTTGGAAAAGAGCGCGCGCAGGGTTTCCGCGGTCGCGATTCCCGTGGGAAAGCGCAACTGCTCGACGTTCACCATCTGGCGCTTCATCGGGATGGCCATCGTGACGCCGAGCACCGCTATGAAGAACACCCACGCAAGCGAAAGCCCGAGCGGCAGCGGGTGCTGGTTTATCATGTAGTATGCGGAGAATGCGGAGACCATCGTGGCCCCGGTCGCGTAACCGGCGGAATCGGCCGTGGACTGGGTGCAGTTTGTTTCCAGTATCGCCATCGGCGTTTTCGAGATCCGCAGCCGCACCAGCAGCGACGAGATCATGAAGGACATGATACAGGCGGTAATCGCGACACCGATGCCCCATCCGGCCTTCAGGCCGATGTACAGGTTGGTGAGGGCCAGAATGGCGCCTAGCACCGTTCCCATGAGCACAGCCCGAAGGGTCAGCTGCGGCATGGTGTCGCCCCGGCCCGTGTAGACCTCCTTGAACCATTGCCGCTCGATCTCCTCCGGGGTTCCCTTGAAGCCATCCACCCTCAGTGGTGCATCGGCTACGTTGGCTTCTTCCGGGGCAGGAGAGGGGGTGGGGGCCATGAAAAATCGGTTGCGGACTCTGCCGGAGGCGCCCTGCGAAGGCGAGTGTGATTCCTCCGGTGGCCGCACAACCCCGCGGCAGGCCTCACGCCCGGGGGAACGGCCTCGGCTAACCTAGGCGTACCGGTCCTCGGTCCAGGGATCGGCCGTGTTCGAATAGCCGCGGACCTCCCAGAAGCCCAGCTTGTCCTCTGAGAGGAAGCTGATCGTCTTCACGAACTTGGCTCCCTTCCAGGCGTAGAGCTTGGGTAGGATGACCCGGGCGGGGCCGCCGTGCTCGCGGGAAATGGGGGCGCCCTCAAAAGAGGTCGCCACCAGCGTGTCGTCATCCAGGCACTTCTCCAAAGCCACGTTTGTCGAGTAGCCGTCGTAGCTCGTGAAATACACGAACCTGGCCTCGGGCTTCGGGCGGGCGAGCTCGTACAGCGTGGTGAGCGCGACCCCGCCCCACCGGCAGTCGAACTTGGACCATGTGGTCACGCAGTGGAAGTCACTCACATCGTCCACCTGGGGGAGAGCCCCGAACTGCTCCCAACTGAGCGTCACGGGATTGTCCACAAGCCCGTCGATCGAAAGCGTCCACCCCGAAAGCGCGATCTCCGGCTGAACGCCCAAGTCGAGCACCGGAAATCCCTCTGTCAGCCTCTGGCCTGGCGGTAGCCTGTCAGCGGAGGGGACGGAGCGCGCCGCCACGCCGCGAGCCTTTTGCTTCTCGGCCCAGCTTTGTTTTGCTGCGATGTAGCGGTCCTTGGACATCTCGCCAAGCTAGGGCAGACCCGTGGATTCGGCAAGCGCCGGGCCCTAGCGGGCGAAGAACCTTGCCACCCGCTCGTTCCGGGGAGCGTCGATCACCTGCGCGGGCGGCCCGCGCTCGATCACCTGGCCCGCGTCCATGAAGATCACCTGATGGGAGACGGCACGCGCAAAGGCCACTTCGTGGGTGACCACGGCCATCGTCATTCCATCGGAGGCCAGGGACCTCATGACAGCCAGGACCTCCCCCGTGAGCTCGGGGTCGAGCGCGGAAGTGGGTTCGTCGAAAAGGAGAGCCGCGGGCTCCATTGCAAGCGCCCGGGCGATGGCCGCCCGCTGCTGCTGGCCCCCGGAGAGCTGGGAGGGGTGAGCGTCCGCTTTGTCCGCAAGGCCGACCCGGGCGAGGAGATCCCTGGCGAGGGAGCTAGCCGCATCGCGGGAAAGCTTCCGTGCCACCCGCGGGCCAAGAGCCACGTTCTCCCAGACCAGCAAGTGGGGGAAAAGGTTGAACTGCTGGAAGACCATGCCGACCCGTGAGCGCAGGCCGTCCAGCGCCCGGTCCTTGGCTCGGACAGGAACCCCCTCGAAGAGCACCTCGCCCGAGTCCGGCACCTCCAGAAAATTGAGGCAGCGCAGGAGCGTCGACTTTCCCGAGCCGCTAGGCCCCAGGATGGCGGTCACCTGCCCCGCGTGGATTTCGAGCGAAATTCCGTCGACCGCGGTCACCGAGCCAAAGCGCTTCACGATGCCTCGCGCTTCAAGGACCACGGCGCTTGGGTTTTGCTCGCTCATCGGGTCAAGAGGCATAACGGCGGTAGCGGTGTTCCAGGGCCTTTACCCCGAGGGCCAGGAGCAGCGTGAGGGCCAGATAGAGGAGCGCCAGTAGCGTCAGGGTCTCCGTGTAACGGAACGTGGCGCTCGCGTAGAGGCGGGCCTCCTGCGTGATGTCCCGGACCCCGAGAACCGAGACCAGGGATGAGTCCTTCAGGAGCGAGATCAGGTCGTTGCCGAGGGTCGGCAGAATCCGACGAAAGGTCTGCGGAAGGAGCACGTGCCAGAGCGCCTGGCGTTGGGAGAGGCCGAGGGCCCTTGCGGCCTCGGCCTGGCCGCGCGCCAGCGAGGTGAGGCCGCCGCGGATCGTCTCGGCCTCGAACGCCCCGTAGGCGCACACCAGGGCCGCCACGACGCGTGCCGCCATCGGGACGTCCGAGGCCCGGAGGTCGGCCAAGGGCCCCGAGCCGCCGCTGATCCAGCGCAGGGCATCGACCCCCAGTGGGACCAGCACGAAAGCGACAATAAAGATCTGGACTAGAATCGGAACGCCGCGGGCGATCTGGACGTAAAGGGTCGCGATGTTCCTGCGGATGGGTGAAGGGGACACGAGGCCAAGTGCCGTCGCCAGGCCGAGCGCTATGGCCACAGGGAATGCGATGGCCGTCACGGCAAGCGTCACCCCGAGGCCCGAGAGGATATGGCCGAAAATGTCCGCATAAAGCTGCGAGGTCGCGGCCCTCCAGGCGAAGACCGTGCCGCCGAGCGCAAGAGCGAGTAGCCACCAGGGGGCCTTTGAAAGCCGGCCCACGTTACCGGCGTTGAGCTTGCCGTCTGGGCCGATCATGGGGGAGGGCCCCTCATGGGCGCGCCGCGCCTTCTTCGCGGGACTTGGGAGAGAACCACCGCGCGTTGAGGCGGGCGAGGGAACCGTCTGCCCTCATGGAAACGAGCGCCTGATCGACCGCTTGGCGCAGCGGTGATCCCTGGGTGAAGACCATCGCGAGGTCCTGGCCCGCCAGCGCGCCGTCGAGCAGCCGCAGCCTGTCCGCGTTCGCGCCGACGTACCCTTGTCCGCCGACGTCGTCGATGATGACGGCGTCCAAGTCCCCGCTTATGAGTGCCTGGACGAGGTCCCCGAATCCGTCATAGGCGACGATCCGGGTGCGGCCGACCATCTCCTCCGCCCGGGTATAGTTGGTGTTGCCCTTTTGGGCCCCGAGCCGCGCTTTGGGAGTGCGGGCGAACTGGTCAAGTGAGTCGAAGCGTTTCTCGTCGATCCGCACCAGAAGGCGCTGTCGGACCTGGGCATAGCTGGAGGAGAAGTCGACGACCCGGGCGCGCTCGGCAGTGACGGTGATCCCGTTTGCCGCCATGTCGAACTGCCCCGTCGCGACGGCTTGGATCATGCTGTCCCATGAAATTTCCCTGAATTCCGGCCGGAAGTTGAGCCGGTGTCCGATCTCCCGGATCGCTTCATAGTCCCATCCCACGGGCTTGCCCGCGGCAGGGGGGGCATAGTTGAACGGGGGATAGTCGTCCTCGACCGCAACGATGACCCTGCGGCCGCCCAGGTCCGGGAGTGCGGCCGGCGCTGGGGAGCCACACCTCCCGCGCAGGGCGGCAATGCAGAGCCCGAGAATGAGGATGGCGGGTATCCGGCGAGACACCCTTGGACCGTGGCGGACGGCCGGAAAGCTGGCAAGTGCGCCCTCCGGCGCGCTGCACGTGGGCACCCTCCTACTCGATCTCGTACTCCAGAAGGGCCGCTGCGACGGCGACGCGGCGCCTGGCATAATAAAGGGTCATCCCTCCCTGGTAGAGGATGGTCGCCACGGCGACGCCGCCGTACATGAGCCGCAGGAACTCCAGGAGGAACTGGTCCACGCTCATGCCGGCCTGATGGATCTGCTCGGTCAGCTCGGGGGTGACCACCGGACGGATCATGCTGATGTCGGGCTTGAGAAGCTTAACGGACGCATACCCGATGAGGATCGCCATCAGGTAGAGCTGGCTCGTGATAAGCCAGTTCATCCCCCGTCCCCGTCCCACCTTCAGCAGGGTGACCCCGTGAAGCTCTATCGCTCCGGCTGCAGCGACCAGGAGTCCGATCATGGCCCCGGACACGTCCTGCGAGGCCGCCGAGATCAGGGCAAATGCTCCGGATACCCCGAGCACGCTCAGTCCGTCGAAACGCGCAACGCGAAGGACGCGGCGGAAGGTCTCCGAGGGAAGAAGTGGGGGTTTCATGGCCAATGGCGGGTTTTCATTCCCCTGTTTTGAACCGGAATCTCAAGCTTCTTCGTTCTAGGGTCCCCTGGGGCCGGCAAATACCAATGATATCGGCTCCCGGAGTGTTTGGGTTTGCGGTCGTGCGGTTTCACGGGAATATCGGGGCCCAAGTTAACCCCACTATACCCCATGGATACCCCCGTTTCGGCGCTCATTGAGCGCAAAGGGTCTGAAGTACACGCCGTGACCTCGACGATCACCATCGCCGAAGCCGTGGCTGAAATGAACAAGAAGCGTGTCGGCTGCATCGTCGTGATCGATGAGGGAAAGATTGTCGGAATATTCACGGAGCGCGACGTCCTGCGCCGCGTCGTTGGAGCGGACCTTAACGTCAAGTCGGTCCTCGTGTCCGAAGTGATGACCAAGGACGTCCTGTCGGTCACGCCCCAGACCACCGTCGAGCAGACGATGACGATCTTCGCCGAGAAGCGCTGCCGGCATTTGCCCGTGATTGAGGACGGCAAGCTGAAGGGTCTCGTCTCGATCGGCGACATATCCCGTTGGGTTGCCGATGTGAGCCGAGCCGAGGCGGACCACCTGAAGAACTACATCGCCGGCGGGTTCCCGTCCTGAGCCGCTAATACCTGCGGGGCATCGAAGTGCGGCCCAGATTTGACGCGGAGGCGTGCCCGCACAACTTGGACTGCAGCTCAATCACTCCCATGAAAGCCACGCTATCTGCCCTTGCCCTAACCGTCTCTGTCGTGTCCGCAAACGCCTCCATCGTCACCCGAGATGTCGCCTACGAGCACAACGGGGTGAAGCTCCTCGGATACCTCGCCTATGACGACTCCAAGGTGAAGGAAGGGAAGCTTCCCGGTGTCCTGATCGTCCACGAGTGGTGGGGCCTGAATGATTATGTGAAGGGCAGGGCGGTCCAGATCGCCAAGCTGGGATATGTCGCCTTTGCCTTGGACATGTACGGTGCCGGCGTCCTCGCTGCCGACCCCAAGGACGCGGGCAAGCTCGCGGGCCAGTTCTACGGCAAACCCCTCATGGCGGAGCGCGCCCAAGCGGGCCTTGATCAGCTCATGGCCTCGGGCCTCGTCGATCCCTTGAGGGTGGCGGCGATAGGGTATTGCTTCGGGGGCTCCACCGTCCAGGCGCTCGCGTATTCCGGAGCGCCCTTGGCTGGAATAGTGAGTTTTCACGGCGGCCTGATCCCTGCCTCGGCCGAGGCCGCCGCAAAGAACAAGGCTAAGATCCTCATTTGCCACGGTGCGCTCGACCCGTCTGCAAAGCCCGAGGAGATCACGGCCTACCTGAAGTCCCTAAACGAAGCCAAGTTCGACTATCGTTTTGTGCAGTATGCTGGTGCGCTCCATGCCTTTACAAACCCCGAGGCGGATGCCAAGGCCGAGGCCTTTCCTGGTATGAAGGGCTTCATCGGCTACAGCCCCACTGCGGACCGTCGCTCCTGGGAGGACATGAGGTCGTTCTTCTCCGAAATATTCGGTACCTAGAGCGGTTGACCAAGAGGGATTATAGGGCGTATCCCCGTTCGAGTTTAGCGCCCTGTAATCTTCAAGGATCCAGGGCGGTGTTCGATGTAGACGCGGGCGCCGCGTCATTACCGAGCAGGTCGCTTACGGCCAAGTAGAGGTCTGCGACCTCAAACGGCTTTGCCATCGTCTTTCGGCTTCCTAGGAGCTTGGCGGAACTCAGGATCTCATCGGGCCCGATGCACCTGCCGCCTCCTGAAATGGCAAGAATAGGGGTCTTAGGATCTTTGGTCACATGCTGCATGATCACCTCTAGGCCGTCCGTGCCCGGCATATAGATGTCGGTAATGATCAGGCGGAACGAGTGAGTGGAAAGAAGCCTTAACGCCTCGTTGCCTTCAGAGGCACACCGCAGCGAATAGCCCTTTATGCGCAGCGCGCTCATCAGCAACGTGCGGACCGATTCGTCGTCGTCAATAACCAGAATGTCGGTTTTTGCCTGTTCGCTCACGGGTTTGATGGATGGATCTTAAGGGCGGTGAAAGCGGTGGTCCCGGTAAAGCAGTCACACCGTTCATCGGCGCTAGGCGGAGACGGTGGGGTTGAGTCGCGGCGCTGCAATTGCCAGAGCTGTCTCGGGCGCAACGATGCTGTCGATGTCCAGCAGGGTCACCACCTGGCTCCTTACCTTGGCCATGCCGAGCAGGAAGGCCGAGTTTACGCCGACGCCAAAATCAGGCGCAGGCTCGATCTGCTCCGCGTTCAGGGCGACAACCTCCTCGACCGAGTCGACGATGAGACCCATGTTTACATAACGGTCCTCCGGGAGTTTCACCTGCACCACGACAATGCACGTACGCTCGCCGAAGTCGGCTTGCATCCCGAATCGTACCCGCAGGTCCAGGATCGGTATGACGCGACCCCTCAGGTTAATGACCCCTTTCACATAATCAGGCGTCCGTGGAACGGGGGTGATCTTCTGGAGGCGGATAATCTCCCTGGCCCTAAGGACTGCCACTCCGTAGGCCTCGTTGCCGATCACCACGGTAAGATATTTCCCGGAGTGTTCCGACATGGCGGAAGTGCCTCTCGCAATGGCTTGGCTCATTTGAAGAACTCGTCGTCATGGCCATTGCCGATCATCGCAGGAGCCGCGCCGTTGGAGCGTGAAGCGGTGAGGGTTCGCGCTATGGGGCGATTCGGGCTTGTCATGGTCATGGCCCGTGTCGGCCTCTTCGCCACGTTCATTACGGCGGTCCCCACATGGCTGGATCCGTCTATAAGTAGCATGAGATGGCCAACGGATTCGCGCATGACCTCGGCCTGCGCGTTTAGCTCCTCGGAGGCGCTGGCTGTCTCCTCAGCGCCCGCGGCGTTCGCCTGTGTGATCTTGTCCATCTGTGACACTGCGGTGCTCACCTGTCCAATCCCTTGGTTCTGCTCGTTGGAGGCGTTTGCGATCTCGGCAACGAGTTCGTCCACCTTCCGGGCCTTTACGACGATTTCCTCGAAACCCAGTGCGACTTTTGCGCTTATCTGCACTCCGTTTTCGCTCCGGCTCACGGATTCCTCTATCTTCACTGCGGTTTCCTTGGCCGATTGGGCGGAGCGCTGCGCGAGCGAGCGCACCTCGTCGGCGACCACCGCAAAGCCTGCACCTGCTTCGCCAGCCCTTGCCGCTTCTACAGCCGCGGTGAGGGCTAGGATATTGGTTTGGAAGGCAATCTCATCAATCGTCTTAACGATCTTTGCGATGCTCGAGGATGATTCCTTGATCGCGTCCATGGCCTGCTTCATCTCGGCCATGTTCGCGGCGCCGGTTTCGGCTGCATTGCGGGTTTGGTTTGAGAGGAGCTTTGCTTGGGTGGCGGACTCGGCGTTTCGCTTGGTCATGCTCGAGATTTCCTCCAGCGAGGCACTCGTCTCCTCCAACGATGCAGCTTGCTCGCTCGCGCCCTCGGCGAGGGTTTGGCTGGACGATGAGACCTGACCCGCCGCTGACGCGGTCTGGTCGGCACTGCTACCCAGAATTCCGCTGACCTCACTGAGAACCTTGTTTATAGAGCGAACCTGAAAGACGGCTGCCGCGCAGCCCAGCACGAGGGCCAACAGGGATACGGCTGCAATCATGATGTTTACAATCCGGGCCTTCTCGACGATGAGCTGGGCCTGGGCGGTTGCCTGCGTATTATTGTAAGCCTGAAGGTTGTCCCCGTCCTTGGTGAAGGAGGTGAATGCTGGACGGAGCTCGGAGTCGAGGACTGCCTTAGCAGCGATTGCGTCGCCCTTGGCGAGGGCACTGTAATAATGTGCCCTTGCCTCGCCATAATGGGCCCGGCGGTCCTTCAGTATCTCAAATAGGCGGCGGTCCTCGGCCTCGAATATTGAGACCTCATACTTGCTGACGGCGTCGGAGGTGATGGCACTGAGCGATTCCTGGTCCTTGATCAGCTTCTCGCGTTCCTCCTGGGTTGCGGCCTGACCAGCTAGGAGGGTGCGGATAAAAGAGTCCTTCAGACTTGTATTGATCAGCCCAGAATACACGAGGCCGGCAACATTGTCGTCGCGGATGGCGATGGCCTTGCTGCGGATGGCCTTGAAGTTGAAATAGGCGGTTGCGCCGACGGCCAGGAGTAGGGCGATAAGAAGGCTGCTGATGGCTACGATTCGCTTGCTGATGGTCCAGTTCATATATTTTTGGGGCGTTGGGTTCAGCCCCCCTACTCGGCTGTTCATGCGGAGAATTTAGGAACAGGCATATGTATGTGATAAGGAATTTCCTTATGAGGCTACGATCGCCTATGAAAATGGCCGATGCTTGTATCGAGAAATGCACCCCGAGAAGGCCAGTTATCCATCACATCGGTCGGATGAGAATCCACCTGCAGCCACCTCGGCCACGAAGATTACCGAAACCCAGTCAATAGCCCAATTCCTTCCAGCCGGAAACGACGCTGGCGTATTCCTCCTGGCCAAAGCCCTGCGTGAGCATGCGATCGTTTCCGTAACTGATGAGGACGGTGGTATACTTCACGTCAACGACAGGTCATGCGCGATTTCAAAGTATTCGCGGCAGGAACTGCTCGGAAGAAACCACCGCATCAGCAATTCAGGCCTGCACCCAACGTCTTTTTTCGAGGGCCTTTGGAGAACGATCGCTCAGGGTGCTATATGGAGGGGAGATATCTGCAACCGGGCCAAGGACGGTTCGATTTACTGGGTGGATACCACGATTATTCCACTGCTTGGGGTTGACGGAAAAGAAAAACGGTACCTTTCCATCCGGGAGGATATAACCGAACGAAAGCACATGGAGGAGGAGCTTCAGGATCGGATTTTGGAGGAGCACCAGAGGTTGGAGATTGCCCTCGACGCGGGCGAGGCGCATCAACGGTCCTTGGAGGCACAATTGAAACACGCCCGAAAAATGGAGGCGATCGGGATGCTTACAGGAGGCATTGCGCATGATTTCAACAACCTTCTGACGGCAATCCTCGGCAACCTTCAGCTGGCTGAAATAGATGTCGCAGAGGGGCACCCGCTGAGGCAATACCTGCGAAACGCCGTCGAATCCAGCCGCAGGGCACGGGACATGGTAAACCGGCTTTCGATCTTGTGCCACCAAGCGGAGGGCGTGAGGAGTGCGACGCATTTGGCGGACGTCATCGAAGGGGCCAAACAGCTCCTGCGTCGCTACCTGCGCGATAATGTGGAGCTTCACACACAGATCGACGCCCAGTGCCCACCGGTCTTGTGCAACGCGAACGATCTAATCGAAGTGATCCTCCAACTCGGAACCAATGTCGGACGCGCGGAGGGAGTTAAGGCGGGGATTGTTGAGATTATGCTTTCGCATGGGGTCTCAACCGCAGATTATCGCCTGCGACACCCGCAGGTGGGTGCACATCACACCGTGTGCCTTAGCATAAGAGTCTCCGAAGGCGGAAAGGCTTCATCGAATCCGGCAAGGGCCAATGAAGTGCTCCGCGAGCCAATGCGGGAGGGCGACCTTTGCGAGCTTGGACTCGAGGGAGCCCGTGGATTTATGAAACGTCATCGGGGAGCAATAGTTATAGATGGGGCTTCAGGCTATGGCGCCTCGGTGAACCTTTACTTTCCGGAAGAGAAATTCCCGAACCACGCGGCTGCACTGTTCGCGGGGAGAGCACTCTCACCGGGAGCTTGACCGAAAGCGTGCCCGTCGAATGCCCTTCGGTCCCATATTGCAGCGGTCCCTACGGCCTGGTGTGCGATCGCCAGCTTTCAAGAATGCGATCATACCCGCTGAAAGCTGCGAGAAGGTCCTTAGCGTCTCGATAGCGCTCACTGCCATCGTAGTGAGCATCGGCAATGCGTTACTGTTTATTACAGACCCCTCAGCTGCGCTCAGGAATCTGTTCTTCATCATCAACAATTGCCTCCTTGTCCTGGTGATAGTTATGGCTGTGTTCCGAGGGCTGCCCTCGATGGTTCGCTACGTTGTCTTTAGCTTCATCCTGCTAGCTACCACAACGGACACCTTGTTTGTGACTGGACCGACGCCGACGTGGGCACTTTTCACGCTTCTTTTCCTCACCATTACCGGGCTACTCTTTGGCGTGAGGCGAGTTTTGTGGGCGCTCGTTTTGGTCGGCGCTCTATTCGGGACTGCTGCGGCATTTTGGATTGCGTTCGAAAGGCCTCGTTGGATGGGGGAGGAGAGCGGCTTGGGCCAAAACACTACGGATTGGCATTCGCCCGCAGTCTGGGTGCGCCTCTCATGCTACATGTTTAGCCTTTTGGGATTACTCCTGTTCCTGGTGCGGCTCGTGGTCTCTGAGATGGAGAATGCCAAGAATAGCGCGATGCTCGCGATGCGGCGTCTTGGCGAGGAGCAGCAGCTCAGAGCGAATGCAATGTACAACGCGGCCATTGGCATGGCGGTCATCGCCCCCGACGGAAAGTGGACGGATGTAAATCCGGCCCTGTGCCAGATCGTCGGCTATGGGCGCGAGGAATTGCTGGCAATGGACATCCGAGCGATTTGCGATCCCGAGGACGGGGCGTCCGAGCTGGTAAAGCGTAGCGAGCTGTTAGACGGCATGGCAACCGACTTCGAGATGGATGCGCGCTACTTTCATAGGAGCGGCAGAGCCGCGAATGTGCATCTGACCGTATCCTTGCAAAGGGATGCCGAAAACCGGCCGCTCAGCTTTGTGGCGCAGTTTCAAGACATCACTGCGCGCAAGCATATCGAGGATGAAAGGGAGCGACTGGCACGTGCGGTAGAAGCACTTGATGACGGCGCATACTGGATAGATGGGCAAAATAGGATCGTCTACGTCAACGACGGGGGCTGCCGGGCATTGGGATACACAAGGAAAGAACTGATCGGCAATCCCCTCATGATGGTTTCCCCTGACGCCACGCCTGAACGCTTGAGTGTAGTTTGGGGGCGCTTGCGAGCCCAGAACACGTACACAGGCGAATCCGTGCATCGGCGCAAGGATGGAACCACCTTCCCGGTGGAGATCGTCCTGGCCTACGTAAAGATCGGAAACGAGGAATTCAACTGCGGATTTGCGCACGACATAACCGAGCGAAGGCGGGCCGAGAATGAGCTTCGGGAGAGTGAAAAAAAGTTCTCGATGATGTTCCAGAGCGCCCCGGCTCTGATCAGCATATCCGATCTGTCGACCGGGGTCATCATCGACGTGAACACCGAAGTGACTCGTGTAACCGGATTTCGGCGCGACGAGGTCGTCGGCCGCCGCGGGACCGAAATAGGATGGATCACTGCGGCGAATCGGCAGCTCCTGGTAGACACATTGCAGAACCAGGGAAGGATTGCGGGCTTGGCGATGTCCTTCAGTAATCGCCAAGGGGGGGTAATCGAGGGTCTGGTCAACGGCGACAAAGTGGAAATAGATGGGCGTGCCTGCCTGCTGGTTGTGATCTCTGACATTACTGAGCGCATTAAGACCGAGAATGCTTTGGATGCTGCGGCTGAGCGTCTGGCGCTTGCTTTGCGCGCCTCGAAGTTTGGGGTGTGGCGACACAACCTCCAAACGGGGTACACGGAGTGGGATAGCCGGATGTTTGAGATATTCGGGCTGCCATCCTCTACCAAAGCACCGTCACTCGACGCGATCTTGGAGCGGGTGGCGGAGGAGGATCGTAGATCAGTCAGGCAGTCATGGATGGCATCACCGGCCTGCAACCGTTCGTACCGACTGCGTTTCCAGATTATTCGTCCCGACGGCAGTCTCAATCATATCGAACTCCACGGGATCGTTCACGACGACAGCCTTGGGCAGCCGGAATGGTCGATCGGCGTGGCTGGAGACATCACCGAGATTGTCGAGGCAACTTCAGAATCGGTGAGCCTCCGTGCTAAGCTGCAGCAGTCGCAGAAAATGGAGGCTCTCGGCACATTGGCTGCGGGAGTGGCTCACGATTTCAATAATCTCCTGACAGGCATCAATGGCTTTGTGGAACTTGCTTCGACAAGCTTGGCTCCTGGCCACGAAGCCTCGGAACTGCTTGTGCAGGCGAGGCATGGCGCCATGAGCGCCCGCGACCTCGTCAGGCGAATACTTAATTTTTCACGGAGCAACAACGACCAAAAGCGGGCTCTCGTCGATGCAGTGGAGGTGATCCGCGATACTGCGCCGCTTATCGCGGCTGCGTTGCCTGGGAATGTCTCGCTTTCAATCGCGCTTAGTTGCGAAACCGCGCCTGTCTTGGCGGACTCTGGCCAGCTGCAGCAGGTGCTAATGAACTTGTGTACCAACGCTGGGCATGCGCTCGGGAAAAAAGCGGGGAAGATTCAGATTGGTGCGGAAATCTGCGAATTGGGCGCAAGTGGCGGGCGAGTTATCCCGCATGGGTGCGATGCGGGCCAGTACTTCAAAATGTATGTCAGGGACACCGGAAGCGGAATGAACGAGGCCACGCGAAACCGGATCTTTGAGCCTTATTTCACAACAAAGGCGGAGGGACAGGGCACTGGCTTGGGTTTGTCAATTGTGCATGACATCGTTGCGGCCCACGAAGGGGGCATGGAGGTTGAAACGACGTTGGGGAAGGGCTCGACGTTCACCGTTTTCCTTCCGGTATCGCGAATTGGAACTGGATCCAGAAGGCTCGCCAACAAGGGTCCGTTACTAATGGGAAATGGGCAGCGAATCCTGATCGTGGATGATGATCCGTCTGTTGGATTGGTTACGCGAATGACACTGCAGAGAAGCGCTTACGAGCCGGAGATGTTCACCTCCGCATGCGAGGCCTTGAAAAGATTCGAGATGAATCCCCAGAGCTTTGACCTCGTCATAGTCGATCAGAACATGCCGGAGACCAGCGGTCTGGATTTTGTGAGGCGCGCGAGGCTGTTGGTGCCAAAATTGCCCATCATCATGATGAGTGGGCGCTTTGAAAACGCTGAAGCCATTTCGGCGCTGGAGGTCGACCTCCTGAAGAAGCCCTTTGAGATCACCAATTTGATTGATGCAGTGAGGTCTGCCCTGGATCGCGCCGGGAAACGAATGGCTCAAAGCTGAATCAGCCCTTCCTTGATCGCGATTCGGGTCAGCTCGATGACGTTGTTGACTTTTAATTTCGAGAAGAGGTTTAGGCGGTGGATCTCGACGGTCTTTGGGCTTAGGTGCAACTGCCCGGCCACCTCTTTGGTTCCGTAGCCCTCCGCAAACAACTGTAGGACCTCGCGTTCTCGCAAGGTCAGAAGTTCAAGGAGGGTGTGCACATGGCCCTCGTCTGCCATCATTGCTAGCTGAGGGCTCAGCCAGATTTCGCCGCGTTTGGCCGCCTCGATAGCCACCAGGACCTGATCAAAGGCATGGTCCTTGTGTATATATGCGTTCACGCCGGCTTCAACAGCCTGGGAGATGAAACGCCGCTCGTCGTGCATCGAGAGCATGAGGATAAGGCCCTTGTACCCGGCGGCTCTTAGTTGGCGGGTGGCGTCGATGCCGTTGAGCTCGCACATAGCCAGATCGGTCAGAACAACTTCGGGTTCGAGGGCCAGGACTCCCTCAACGAGCGCCCTCCCGTCTGCGGCCTCGCCGACGAGCCGGAAATTGCCGGCCCTCTCTACGAGAACCCGCAAACCATCCCGGACCAACTTATGATCGTCAGCGATAAACAAAGATACCTCCGCTTTTTTCTTCATCTGACGATCATCCATGCCGAATTCATGCGTTCCCCATCGCTTTGTTGCAACGCAAGAGGGCGGTGCCGGTCGTCCGAGCAATAGGGAAAATCCTTAGCGGTTTCAGTGGCTCGCTCGTTAAGGTTTCGAGAAGCCCTCCGATATGTTCAAAGGTGTCCATTGTTAGCATCAATCCTTTCACGGAATTCAGCAGCGATGTGGGAACCGCATGGGCTGATGGCGGCGGTCACTTCAAAGCGAACCCGGTCTGCCCGAATCAGATCACGGGCGTCGCCGCACCGTGCAATGCCCCCCGCCATTGAATTGAGAAACCCTTAAACGTCATTGTCCTTTTTGAGCCCGAACCCGATAATCACCGAAGAAGCTATCCACCAGTATATGAGCGCGTCCGTGAGCAACGTCTTCGACGTCATGCTCAATCTGGAAACGGCAGCTGTTGGTGGCTTGGATAGCTCGGTTCCGTCGCCGCAGAGCCCCGCGATCCGGCTTGGTGACGCCCCTCAAATCGTAGGAACCATCGGGTTCACGGGTGAGGCAAAGGGACTTGTTTACCTATATCTCGACCTAGCTTTCGCCAGGCACTGCGCGGGCCAGATTCTGGGGATGACTGAATCTGAACTCACGGTCGCCGGCGACGAAGTCGTCCATGACGCCATCGCCGAGGTGACGAATATGACCGCGGGCGGATTCAAGAACTGCCTATGCGATTGCGGCTATCCCTGCATGCTCTCGCTTCCCTCAATTCTTCGCGGCAACAGTTTCTACGTTGTTCCGGTGAGCAACGCAATGCGGCACACCTTACGGTTCAACTGCTCGGAGCACACCCTTGTTGCCGACCTGTTCATCAAGTTGGGCGACTGAGGGGGCTATCCGACCATGAGCTACAAGATACTAACCGTTGATGATTCAAGGACAGTACGCTTGGTTGTGAAAAAGGCCTTCAAGGATTTCGACTGCGAAATCCTCGAGGCCAGCAATGGTGTCGAAGGGCTTTCCACTGCCGCCAAGGAAATGCCCGACCTCGTTTTGCTCGATGTCACAATGCCGGTAATGGACGGAGTAGAGATGCTCACCCGGCTCAAGTGCGATGCGGCCCTGAAGGCGATCCCGGTGATTATGCTCACGGCCGAGGGAGGACGCGATCATGTGTTAAAGGTGGCGAAGATTGGGGTGAGGGATTACGTGGTTAAGCCCTTCAGGGACGACGTGCTGATTGAAAAGGTTGGCCGGGTCATCAACCTTAAGCCTCGCACTGAGGCCCCCTTGAGGACCAAGTCCATCTCCGACCCGGCCGACATCCTCGTCGTTGATGACAAGTCAGCCATTATCGAGCAGATCCGGGACGGGCTAAAGCATTGGCCGTGGAGGATCCACGGTGCTGCATCCCAGGGTGAGGCCGTCGATTTCTGCGCCCGCACGCCGCCAGACCTGGTCATTATCAGCCTTTCCCTCCCCGACGAAACCGGGTTGGCGCTCTTCAGACTCATCCGCGCCAACGTCTGCACCAAGTACACGCCAGTCTTCGGTCTCGCCGTGAGAACGGAGACGGCCCAGATGCAACAGGCGCAGAACGCCGGATTAGGCACCGTTATCACAAAGCCGATCGATATGAGGGACCTGGAAACGCGAATCGCCAAGGCCATGAACCTCGACACCTCAAAGCGCTACTACGCCATCGAGAGCGAGACTCTAATCATGCGGCTGCCGGAAACCTGCGGGCCCTCGATTCTCACAGAAATAGATAGGCATCTAAAACCCAAGATTGCCGAGGCGGTTGATGCGGGACACGTGAACGTCGTGATCGACGCGCACCTGCTCAACTCCCTGGAGATGGCGGTGATAAAACTACTCTTCCAGGCAATGCAGACCTGCAGGGAGCTTGGTCTTAAATGCGCAATGGTTGGAAATTCGAAGATCGCCGCCGAGTGCAAGGGGATCGAGGACACGCGCCATTGGAACTTCTACGATTCTATCGAGGCGGCACGTGCACCTCGAGCAACCTAAGGCGCAGTCTAGACGGTAGTTGAGCCCATCGACGCACCCGGGTTCATGGTCCACGGTGCCCGGGTGGATACCTGCGGGTATCCTTCCAGGAAGCCGAAGGTTTCCAAATAGAGGTTTTGCATCCTACTGCAGATGCCGCAGATCGACGGCATGGCGGGAACCTTGTCCAGGACCCCGACCACGGTCGCGAGCGCAGCAGGGGAGCCGCGCCCAACGAGCGCGATGGCTGCCGTATACTCGAGCTCGAAGAGGTTGCTGGCCCCAGGCAGGAACCCCAGAGCGGGGATGCTGTGTTCGACTTGCCGCGGAGATAAGCTGCCCCTTGCCGGAGGATAGGGAGGCCATTCCATGGCCGGATTGATTCTGGGCCAGGCTTCGCCCTGAAACGGCGCGCGCCGCGGTGAGTTTTGGCCAAAAGAGTGACCCAACGTGATTTTGCGGTCATGTTTGGGCGAATGCGTCCGATATCTCCCTCTTCGCACAGACCCACTATGTCCGGCCATAACTCTATCTCGGACGCCTATATACAGGATCTGATAACCAGCGCGGTTAACAATGTCTGCTCCACCATGGTGCGGAAGGAAGCCACTTTCATCAGGAGGCTTGAGGCCCGGGATTTTAGGGTGTCGGCCCAGGAGGCCCACTTTTTCGGATGCGTGGGCTTCAGGGGCCAGATCAATGGCCTCGTGCACCTTTGCATTCCCGACAACTTCGCGCAGCACGCCGCTTCGGTTATCCTTGGGATGAAGCCTGACGAGATGATGATGCAGGGCGAGGACATGGTGGGTGATGTGATAGGCGAGATCACCAACATGACCGTGGGCAACTTCAAGAATGCCCTGTGCGACATGGGCTACTCCTGCAAGCTGACCATTCCCAGGGTCGTCCGTGGAATCAACCCCAACATGGAGATCCTTCAGTCGTCCCGGCGCCATATTTTCCACTTTGACTGCCACAAAGAAAGCCTGGTGGCTGACATCCAGCTGGTCGGCGGCTGACCCGGTCCCCGAGCGACTAATCCCGACCCAAGATGAAGCGTATCCTCTACGTTGAAGACAGTCTCACGTCGCAGTTGATCGTGCAACGCATGCTCGGTGGCCAGTGCGAGATGGAGATTGCTGCGACACCGGCGTCCGCGCTGGCGCTCCTGAAGGATAGGACCTACGACCTCGTGATCGCGGACTACCTGTTCCCCGGGTGCACGGGGATCGATGTGATCATCCCGCTGCGCCAGAAATGGTCTCCGATGGAGCTCCCGATCATCGCCGTCAGCAGCGCGATGGACAGCGAGCTTGCGACGCGCCTGATGAACGCGGGCGTGAATGCCTGTGTGGCCAAGCCTCTCGGGATCCAGCAATTCCGGTCCCTCGTCGAGCGGATGCTGATTGCTCCCGCGATAGAGGGCACCCCCCCGGCAGTATACACGATCACGTGCTTCCAATGGTACGAGCGTGGGGCATTTTACGAGTATTGTCCGGAGCTTAAGATCCTGCTCTCGGGCCCGGACGGCAACGAGCTGACCCTCCGGATGCAATCGGTCTTGAACGATCACGCGGAGAAGGGCGCCCAGCTTGGCTTCACCGCCAGGGAGGCCGTGCGAACCTACCGCGTGGAGCGCGAGGCGAGGCCGGACCAGGTCGCCTTGGCCGGCTGAAGCCCGGGAAAGGCGTCTTCCCTCCCCCCCCCGGCGTGCGCGAATCGATCCGGGCGTCCCGGTACAAAGGGGTGGGGCACGGCGGTATTGTGGTCGCCACATCACGTCCGCCCGTGTGAGTTTTCCCGCCATGAAACAAGCCGCGATGGTTGCCGTCCTTGTTGTTTTCGTTTGCTCTACAAAGCTCATGGCGCAAACCCAGCTGGCGACCTCGGGGAACATCCCCCCGTTGGCCCCAAAGATTCCCAAGGACGTGACGGTCCATGGAGACAAGCGGATAGACGATTACTTCTGGCTGAGGGACCGGGAAAACCCCGCCGTCATCGACTACCTGAAGGCCGAGGACCGTTACATGGAGAACGTGATGGCCCCGACAAAGCCCCTGCAGGACACGCTCTATGCGGAGATGCTTGGGAGGATCAAGGAGACGGACTCAAGCGCCGCGCACCCGGACGGCGCATGGCTCTACTATTCGCGGAGCGAGCAGGGAAAGCAGTATCGGATCTACTGCCGCAAGCCGCGTCAGGGGGATTCCGGGGCGGAGCAGGTGCTCGTGGACCTGAACGAGCTCGGCAAGGGCGACAAATTCATCGGCATCGGCGCCTATGAAGTGAGCAATGACGGGAACCTGCTCGCCTTCTCCATCGATCGGACCGGGCACCGAGATTACGCTCTCCTGATCAAGGACCTTCGGACGGGGGCGCTCGTGCCGCAGACGGTGGGCACGGTGTCGTCGGTTGCGTGGGCAGCGGACAACACGACCCTTTTCTACACGCAGGAGGATCCGGTCACCAAGCGCTCGTACAAGCTTGGCCGCTGCGAGCTGGCCACGGGCAAGGGCGACGTTGTTTTCGAGGAGAAGGACGAGATCTATGACATCTATGTCGGCGCTTCGCTCGACAGGAAATATCTGTTCTGCGAGTCGGAGAGCAAGCTGACCTCCGAAGTGCGGGCGCTCCCTGCCGACTCCCCGCGCGGGCCATGGAAGGTCCTCGACCCCCGAAGGAGCGACCACAAGTACTCGGTCGATCACCGGGACGGCCTTTTCTATTTCGTGACCAACAAGGACGCGAAGAACTACAGGATCGCCACCGCTCCCGTCGCGACTCCCGACGAGGCCCACTGGACCGAGTTCGTTGCGGCTGACCCGGAGGTGAAGGTCGACGACGTCACGCTGTTTTCGAAATACGCGGTCATCAGCGAGAGAAGGGCGGGCCTGCCCCACCTAAGGGTCATCGAATTCTCCACGCACGCGTCCCACGAGGTCGAATTCCCGGAGCCGTCCTACGAGGCGTCGCTCTCGGCAAACGCCGAATACGACACATCGGTCCTGCGCTTCAGCTACCAGTCCCCCGTCACGGCCCCGTCGGTGTTTGCCTATGACATGGGGACGCGTTCCAGGACGCTCGTGAAGCAGCTCGCGGTGCTCGGGGGCTACACGCCGAAGGATTACGCGTGCGAGCGCGTCTACGCGAAGGCTGCCGATGGAACTCAAATCCCGGTCACCCTTGTCTACCGCCGCGAACTGAGGGCAAAGGGGCCCCAGAAGCTCTTCCTCTATGGCTACGGGAGCTACGGATTTAGCCTTCCGGACGGCTTTTCCTCGAACGGCCTGAGCCTCCTTGATCGCGGGGTGATCTACGCGGTCGCTCATGTCCGGGGAGGAGGCGAGCTTGGCGAACCTTGGCGCGACGCGGGTCGGATGAAGGCCAAGATGACCACCTTCACCGACTTCATCGCTTGCGCCCAGTACCTGATCGCCTCCGGGTACACCTCGCCCGAAAAGCTTGCGACCTCGGGCGGCAGCGCGGGAGGCCTCCTGATGGGCGCTGTCCTGAACCTCCGTCCCGATCTCTTCAGGTGCGCCATCCTCAAGGTTCCCTTCGTTGATGTCGTCAACACGATGCTGGACGCCTCGCTGCCGCTCACGACGGCGGAGTACACCGAGTGGGGCAACCCCAACGTGCCGGAGGAGTATTCATGGATTCGGGCTTACTCGCCCTATGACAACATCAAGGCCCACGACTACCCGGCGATCCTGGTGACGACCGCCCTCAACGACAGCCAGGTTCCCTACTGGGAGGGATGCAAGTATGTCGCGAAGCTGCGCGCGACCAAGACCGACTCGCACCCGCTCTTGCTTAGGATCAACCTTGACCCCGCCGGTCATGGCGGCGCCAGCGGCCGTTACGATGCGCTGCGCGAGGTGGCGTTTGACTACGCCTTCGCGCTCACCGAACTGGCTGCAGACGGGCCCTAGAACATCCGGCACTCCGCGGAGCGGCGTCTTTCCCTGGGAGGCCAATCCCGGTCATATACCCGGACGGGCACCCTCCGGCTCCGTTCGCCCCTGCTCATACCAATTGCGGCTTAAGTTGCACGCGCCGCAGATCGAAAGCATGACTGGGACCTCGACCAGGACGCCCACCACGGTGGCCAGGGCTGCGGGAGAGCCAGGGCCAAAGAGTGCAATGGCTACCGCAACGGCGAGCTCGAAGAAGTTGCTTGCGCCGATCAGCGCGCCGGGAGCAGCGACACTATGCTCGACCTTGAGCGCCCGCATCAGGAGGTAAGTGACTCCGGAGTTGAAGTAGACCTGCAGGATGATCGGCACGGCGATCAGGAGCACCATGAACCAACGGTTCGTCAGGTTCTCTGCCTGGAAGGCGAAAATCAGGACCAGGGTAAGGAGAAGCGCCCCGATCATCACGGGATGGATTCTCGGGAGGAACCGCTTTTCGAGCCATTCGACGCCCCGCGAGCGCGTGAGCACCGTCCGCGTGATCCAGCCCGCGGTGAGCGGGATCACGATGAACACGATCACCGAGGTGATCAGCACCTGCGACGGCACCACCACATGGGCGACCCCGCACAGGAACATCACGAGGGGGGCGAACACGACCAGCATGACCAGGTCGTTTACGGCCACCTGGACCAGCGTGTAGGCCGGGTCGCCGTCGGTCAGGTAGGACCAGACGAAGACCATCGCCGTGCACGGGGCGGCGGCGAGGATGATCAGGCCTGCCGTGAATCCCTTGGCCGTCTCCGGGTCGATCCACCGCGAGAACACGTGCTGCATGAAGGCCCAGGAAAGGAAGGCCATGCCGAAGGGCTTGAGCAGCCAGTTGACGCACAGCGTGACAGCCAGGCCCTTCGGGCGGCGCGCGATGGCGCCGATCGAGCCGAAGTCCACCTTGAGCATCATCGGGTAGATCATGAGCCACAGGAGGACGCTTATCGGGGCGTTCACGTGGGAGTTCGTCCCGAATTCAAGGCGGCTGAGGGCCAAGGTGAGGCCGGGCAGGGCCTTCCCGAGGGCTACTCCTGCAACCATGCAGAGCAGGACCCAAACGGAAAGGTAGCGCTCGAAAAACTCGAGGCGCTTGCGAGGGGGGATCGGCCCCGTGTCGGCGTGGCCGCTCATGGGACAAAGGGGGTCTGTGCGGCTATGCGCTCGATCTGCATCGCCTGGAGCTCGCGGTCCGGCAGCGCGCAGAGGAGATCGACCCGTGCGGCGATCTGAGAGGCCACCTGGACAAACAGCCAGCGCTTCTGGTCCTCCGTTCCATCGAGGGCCGCCGGGTCGGGCGATCCCCAGTGGGCCAGGACGGGCTTGCCAGGCCAGACAGGGCAGGCCTCGCGCGCGTTGTCGCAGACGGTGATGATGAAATCGAACTTTGCGTCCTTGAACTCATCCCACGACTTGCTTCGGGCGTCGCTGGCGTCGATGCCGTATTTTTCCCTGAGCACCCAGAGGGCCAGCGGATTGACGGCCCCCGAGGGTCGGGCGCCCGCGCTCTGGACCTCGAAGCGGCCCCGGCCCCTGCGGTTGAGGAGGTATTCGCCGATGATGCTGCGCGCCGAGTTGCCGGTGCACAGGATTAGGACTTTGTACGGGGTCTGTGTCATCGGGGTGCCTTGTGGATTCGCCGGGCGGTCTGGGCAGGCTCCGCGCAGCAGACGGGACTCGATTTAGAAAGGGTTGTCCTCAGCCTCCTTAACCTTTCTGCGTCGGCCATGAAGAGGGGATCCTCGCGAGCACAGTCCTGGAGGCAGGCCAGGTTGGCTGAGAGTTCCGGGGATCGCTCCTCGGGCAGGCCATAGAGCATCCAATTTGCGCTCCGGCGCGCCCTGACCATCCCGTGCGACCGGAGGTAGGCCAGGTGCTTGGACACTTTGACCTGCGGCTCGCCGAGGATTTTCTGGACATGGCACACGCAGAGCTCTCCCTCACTGAGGAGATTCAGGATTCGGAGCCGTGTCGGGTCGCACAGGCATTGATAGATCTGGACCAGCTTCATGCGGGTTTAGGTATATACCGATAACGGTATATACAAGATAAATCAGGGTATCAGGGGAAACTCGGTCCACCTGCAACCCGAAGAGAGAAACCTGAAGTAGTTGCTCCTGTGGAGCGGTTATGCCTGTTAGGCCCACCGGCGATGTTCCCGCCGGGTACCTCCCCTTCATGAAACCTCCATCCCCCCTTAGAATCGCAACGGGTATCCTGGCGTTGTGCAGCGCCGCCGCTCTGTGCCGAACGACGGCCCTTGCCGAGGAGGTCGAGGCGGTGACCTCAAGGGCCAGCAACGATTACGTCCGCAAGAAACTGCCGGACGGCTCGTATGAGGAGGAGTCCTACGCGTTCGCAAAGGGCGGATTCTGGAGCGGCGACCGCAACGACAAGACGATCGACAAGCTGGGGTTCACCGAGGTGGCGCAGACGATCGCAGTCCCCCTGGCCAGCCAGAACTACGTTCCGGCAAAGGACCCGAAGTCCACAAGGCTGATGATCATGGTGTACTGGGGCACCACCATCGCTCCGGAGCACGCCTCAGACTCGCCCGTGTACCAGAACTTGACGCATGCCTCCGAGCAGCTGAACCAGGTCTGGCCCGCCTCCCAGCAGCACGACGCGTTCGGCAACAGCAAGCTGCCGCCGGCCGGGGCCGTTTCCCAGTTTGATGCGCTCACCACCGCCATCGCCGCCGTCCAGGCCGAGAACCGCATCCGTGACAACATGGACCGGCGCAATGCGGAGATGCTCGGCTACGATTCCTGGTGGGATTCGACCTTCAACGCGCCGAATGGCTCGGCCCAGGAATTGCGCAAGCAGGACATGCTCAACGAACTCGAGCAGGACCGCTATTTCGTGGTCCTGATGGCCTACGACTTCCAGATGATGTGGAAGGAGAAAAAGCCCAAGCTCCTCTGGGAGACACGGTTCAGCGTGAGCCAGCACAACAACGAGTTCGACAAGCGGCTCGGGGCAATGGCTGCCTACGCCGCACAGTACTTTGGCCAGGACACCCACGGGTTGACCCACAGGCCCATTCCCGAGGGGCGCGTGGAAGTCGGCGATATCAAAAATCTGGGCACCGTGCCCGAGAAATGATGCAGTGCCGGTATTCCGATGAAGACCCAGCGCTCTTTCCCGGGACCGGCTTTTCTTTGGGTTCTCCTTCTTGGGTTCTCCCTCTTTGGGACCGTCGCCCGGGCCGAGGAGATTGAGGCCGTGTCCTCACGTGCGAGCCCGGACTATGTTCGCACGAAGCTAGCGGGCGGGCGGTACCAGACCGAGCCCTATGCCTTTGCAAAGGGCGGTTTCTGGAGCGGAAACCTGAGCGACCCGACGATCGATAAGTTGGGCTTTATGGACGTGGCGAGGACGATCGCGGCGCCGCTTGCGAGCCAGGACTACGTTCCCGCCAAGGACCCCAAGGCGACCAAACTGCTGATCGTCGTGTACTGGGGGACGACGACCGCACCGGAGCACGCCTCGGACTCGGCGTCGTACCGGAACCTCAATAGCGCAAACCAGACCCTCAACCAGCGATGGCCGGTGGCGCAGCAGCACGACATCTACGGGAACTCCAAGCTGCCTTCCGCGAAGGACTATACGGCATGGGCGGAGTTTGACGAGGTGACGACCGCGATCGCCGCGGTCCAGTCCGAGAACCGGCTCCGTGACAACGTGGACCGGCGCAACGCGGAGATGCTCGGGTACGACTCCTGGTGGGAGTCGACGTTCAATGCGCAGAACGGCTCGGCGCTCGAGGTCCGCAAGCAGGACATGCTCAACGAACTTGAGGAGGACCGCTACTTCGTGGTCCTTCTGGCCTACGATTTCCAGATGCTCTGGAAGGACCGGAAATCAAAGCTGCTGTGGGAAACCCGCTTCAGCGTGAGCCAGCACCACAGCCAGTTTGACAAGCAATTGAGGGCGATGGCCCTCTACGCGGCAAAGTATTTTGGCCAGGACAGCCACGGCCTCCGGCATGACCCGGTCCCCGAGGGCCGCGTCGAGCTGGGTGACGTAAGGAACCTGGGAACGGTCCCTGAGAAGTAACCTGGGGAACCTCTAGCGGCCCTTGAGGGCGCCTTTGGGGAGGCGCACCGTGGCGAGGTACCGGCCCCGGTTCCGCCGAACTGAGATTTGGGCACCGAAGGCCCCGCTCAAGTGTCGCGTGGTCACCACCTTTGATTTCGGGCCCGAGGCAAACACGCTGCCCCCGCGCAGGACGAGGGCGTGCGTGAACGCAGGCATGATCTCCTCGGCGTGGTGCGTGACCAGCACCAGGGAGGGCCCGGAGCGGCGCCGGGCGACGCCCTCCACAAACCAAAGGAATTCCTCACGGGAGACCGGATCCAACCCCGCGCACGGTTCATCCAGGATCAGGACCTTGGGCCGCGCCATGAGCGCGCGCGCAATCAGGATCCTTTGGCGTTCGCCCTGCGAAAGGTGCGCCCACTCGCGCCGGGCCAGGTGGGCGGCGCCCACAAAGCGAAGGAGCCTGCGGCCGTCTGCCTTCTCCGCGCGCGTGGGTTTGGCCCAGAGGTCGAGCTGCGCGTAGCGCCCGCTCACGACCGTCTCCAGGGCGGTCTCCGCCAGGGGGATCGAGGCCTGCAGCGCCGAGGTCACGATCCCGATCTCAAGGCGGAGCTCGCGCCAGTCCGCCTCGCCGTAGTTCCTTCCCAGGAGCGAGATGTCCCCCGAGGTGGGCGAAAGGTAGCCCGTGAGCGACTTAAGGAGGGAGGTCTTGCCGCAGCCGTTGGGCCCCAGGATGACCCAGTGCTCGCCACGCTGGACGCGCCAATTGACGCCCTTGAGGATCTCGGTCCGGCCGCGCACGACGCACAGTTGCGATACTTTGAGGATTTCCGACACGCCCATGAGGGTGGCGAACCCCCTCGCGAAATTCAACCGGGTCTTGTAGGTTGCCCCGTGATTTCCAAGGCTACGGGATCTTAATGACGCTCGTCGACACCCACACTCATCTTGATGCCGTCGCGCGGGCCGGCGGCCTGCCTGACCTCCTCCGGCGGTCGCGCGCCGCAGGAGTCGATCGGATGGTTGCCGTCGGGACGGCCCCCGATGACTGGGACCTTTACCGCGACCTGGCCAGGGAGAACCGAGAGATTGTCCATTACACGGTCGGGGTTCATCCGTGCTCGGTGGGGGAGGGATGGGAGTTGGCAGTCGAGGCGATCCCAGGATACTGGCGGTCCGGAGCCGCAGGCGCGCCGGTTGCCCTCGGGGAGTGCGGCCTGGACCGTTTCCATCTTCCAAAGGATCTGGAGGCTGCCGAGCGCGTCTTTGGCCTGCAAAAGGCGGCTTTCGCGGCGCAGCTTCAAGCAGCCCGGGTCTTGGGCTGCCCTGTCGTTATCCACTCAAGGGGGGCCTTCCGCGAGTGCGTCGACATGATCGACGAGAGCGGGGTCGACTGGAAGCGGATCGTCTTCCACTGCTTCTCCGAGGGCGAAGCCGAGATCCTGGAACTTATGGCAAAGGGGGGCAGGGGATCGTTCACGGGCATCCTCACCTACAAGAACGCCGAATCCGTCCGGGCGGCGGCCAAGGCTCAGGGCCTGGGCAGGCTCATGGTGGAGACCGACGCGCCCTTCCTGGCCCCGGTGCCCCACCGCGGCAAGACCAACGAACCGGCCTACCTTCGGCACACGGCGGAGTATGCGGCGGGCCTTTTCGGGGTGAGTTTGGACGAGCTTGCGGCCTCGACGACGGCCACGGCACGGTCCTTCTACGGATTCTAGGCGTCCCGTTTAGGGGATCGACTCAAGCCTCGTCAAACTTGCGGGCGAAGAGCTGCTCCAGCTCCGTCAGCATCTGCTGGGCGTCCTCGCCTGTGGCGAGGAACTTGACCTTGGATCCCTTGCCAGCGGCTAGCATCATCAATCCCATGATGCTCTTGCCGTTCACTTGCTCTTCGTCCTTTTCGACAAAGACCTCGGATTTGAACTTGTTGGTGATGCGCACGATCATGGCGGCCGGGCGCGCATGAATCCCGAGCTTGTTCTGTACAACAAGCTCCTTAACGACGGCCGATCCGGGAGGGGTCGTATCTGTTGGATTCATGTAATGGAGTTCGTGGTGAGACCTGTATAGTTGCTTAAGCTCCCCAGCTAGGCCCGGCTTGCAACTCAAAAACCTGATGGCACCATGGTCACGGATGCCACGAATAGCAATAATCGTACCGTGCCGTCTTGAATCTAAGAGATTTCCCAGGAAGCTTTTGCACAAGATAAAGGGCAAGGCTCTCCTGTGCTGGGTGGCTGAGCGAATTGTCCAGGTGGCACCCAAATTTGATCTTTGGTTTGCCGTCGATGACCCGCTCTTGGCCGACTGCCTGGCCCCCGGGGGGTATCGGACCGTGATGACACGGGTCGACCACGCGAGCGGGACGGACCGCATCGCCGAGGCCAACCGGGCCATCCGGGCCGACCATGTGATCAACGTCCAGGCCGACGAGCCGCTCGTGTCCGCGGACCAGATTCGGCTGCTGGCCGACCTCATCTCGGGTCCTGCAGACATGGCGACCCTCGCGACCCGCTTTACCACCGTGGCCGACTTCCGCAACCCGAACCAGGTCAAGGTGGTTTGCGACGGGGCCGGCAGGGCCCTTTATTTTTCCAGGGCCCCGATACCCTTTCCCAGGGACCAGGGAGGAGACCCGACCGAGGGATGGGTGTCCTCAAATCCGTGCTACAAGCACTTGGGCCTCTACGCGTACAAGGCCTCTTTTCTGGAGGACTTCACGCGCATGCCCCTCGGAAAGCTCGAGGAGATCGAGCGCCTGGAGCAGCTGCGCGCCCTTGAAAACGGCCGCCATATCGCAGTCGGTTTCACCGACGACCCCACGATAGGGGTCGATGCACCCGAGGACGCCGTCAAGTTCGCGGCGCACTTGGGCGAGTCCAAGGGCTAAAGGTGGGCGCCTTGGAGGCGCTTCAGATCTTCCCGGCCTTGCGGGCCGCAACCATGCGGTAGAAGTCCAAGAAGAGCGGGTCAGCGTCGCTCGGCCCCGGCGCGGCCTCGGGATGGTACTGGACGCAAAACACCGGGAGCTCCTTGTGGCGGAGCCCCTCGACCGTTTTGTCGTTCAGGTTGTACTCGGTGATGATTGCGCCGCGGTCCTTCACGCTTTCCGGATCCGTTGCAAATCCATGGTTCTGGGCCGTGATCGAGACCTTCCCGGTCTCCACGTTCTTGACGGGCTGGTTGCCGCCGCGGTGGCCGAACTTCAACTTGAAGGTGGTGCCCCCAAGGGCGTGCGTGATCATCTGGTGCCCGAGGCAGATCCCGAAGGTCGGGTACTTGGGCAGGAGCTCCGTGACCGTCTTGTAAATATAGGGAAGCGCGGCCGGGTCCCCGGGACCGTTTGAGAGGAACACGCAGTCGGGCTTGTACTCGTCCACCTGCGCGGCGGTCGCGCCCGCGGGAAAGACATGGACCTCAAACCCGTGGCGCACGAGCTTGCGGTAGATCGTGCGCTTCGCGCCATAGTCGAACGCCGCTACCCTGAACCTATGCGACGGGATCGATGCCAACCCGAAGGTGGTCCCGACCGGCACATAGGGGGCGTTGAAGTTTGCCGGGTCGTCGTCCCGCCAGATGTAGGGCTCGGTGCAGGTGACATCCTTCACGTAGTCGGCCCCGGCCATATCCTTCCATCCGCGCGCCCGGCTCACGGCCTCCTCGTCCGAAATGGGAAGGGTGCTCAGGCAGGACTTCATCGCGCCGTCGACCCGAAGCTTCTTCGTGAGGGCACGCGTGTCGACCTCGCTGATCCCGGGAATCCCATTGGCGGCCAGGTAGTCGCCCAGGGAGCGCTTTGAGCGCCAGTTGCTGACAACCGGGGAGAGCTCGCGAACGACAAAGCCGCTCGCCTTCGGTCCCGCGGCCTCCGAGTCCTCGTCGTTGATGCCGTAATTGCCTATCTGCGAGGCGGTCATCGTCACGATCTGGCCGAAGTAGGAGGGGTCGGTCAGGATCTCCTGGTAGCCGGTCATCGACGTGTTGAATACGCATTCGCCGGCGATTGTGGCGTGGGCTCCGAATGCAACCCCCCTGAAAACGCTGCCATCCTCAAGGGCCAGAACTGCGGGCTTGGTCGTCGGCATCAAGGGTCGAACAAAATCCCCGGAGTCCACGGTGCCAACCAAAAAGCCGTGAAATCCCCATCATAACCTCCGATTTGACAACGGAAGGGAGCTAAATGACGGTAGCGGCCAACCAAATGCCCTACACGGAAGACCGTAATTCATGGTTCGCAGGCCAGGGGCTTTGGCAGCACGTCCCCAAGGAGGAATGGCATGACTGGACGTGGCAGCTCAAGAACCGGATAACGTCCAAGCAGCAGTTGGAGAAGTACATGGCACTGACGCCGGAGGAGGCCGCCGGCTGCGAACATGCGAACAAGAAGCTGGCCCTGGCCATCACCCCCTACTTCTTCAACCTGATCGACCGGGACGACCCGGACTGCCCGATCCGCAAGCAGGTCATACCCCGCGAGGCGGAGATGACCGTGAGTCCGGGCGAGATGCTCGACTCGCTGGGCGAGGATTCGCATTCCCCAGTCCCTGGGCTTGTCCACCGATACCCGGACCGTGTCCTTTTCCTGGTGACCGACCGCTGCGCGGCTTACTGCAGGTACTGCACGCGGAGCAGGCTGGTCTCAAATGCGCAGGATTACAATTTTCATCCCGAGTTCGAGCAGGGCCTGCGCTACATCGAGGCGCATACCGAGGTCAGGGACGTGCTGCTTTCAGGCGGCGACCCGCTCCTTCTTTCCGACAAGAAACTCGAGCACTTGATCAGCCGACTCCGCGCGATCAAGCACGTCGAGTTTATCCGGATTGGGTCTCGGATCCCGGTATTCCTTCCCCAGAGGATCACGCCGGAACTCTGCGAGATTTTCAAGAAATACGGCCCGATCTGGATGAGTATCCACGTCAATCATCCGAGGGAGTGCACGTCCGAGCTAAAGGCTGCATGCGACAGGCTTTCCTTTGCGGGCGTGCCGCTCGGCAACCAGAGCGTGCTCCTGAAGGGCGTGAACGACGATGCCGAGGTCATGAAGGCTCTTGTTCACAGGCTCCTGCGGATGCGGGTCAGGCCCTACTACCTTTACCAAATGGACCTGATCACCGGCGGGAGCCACTTCAAGGTGGATGTCCGCAAGGGCATCGAGATCATCCGTGCGCTCCGGGGCAACACGACGGGCTACGCTGTGCCCCAGTACACGATCGACGCGCCCGGAGGCGGAGGGAAGGTGCCCGTGAACCCCGACTACGTGGAGAGCATCACGGATGACGAGGTCGTCTTCCGCAATTTCCAGGGGGAAACCTATCGTTATCCCATCAAGGGAAGTCCAGCGGCTCCTGTTAAAGGGATCGATTCCCCCGTGGGCGCCCCCGTCGTTGTATTTTAAGTCACTAACCTGTAGATAATTACAGGATCACTCAAAAATATTCAGAATTTCTTCGGAAATTTTGAATGTTTTGACCGGGAGCACGTCTTACTCCGCGTAGTCAGCATCGTTCAAGAGAACGGTGAATGTTTGTAGTTCTTACGGTTTGCTTGGTGTTAGGTCACACGGGCCGCTTCGAAAGGAGCGGCTCTTGTGTTTTCAGGCATCGCGGATGGCCGGAAACCTCAGCTGTACCAGGCCTTGTCGCCCTTCTTGTAGGGATAGCTGCCGTTGAAGGATCCGGGGACCTCGATGTAGCGCAGCGCCTGGGTGCACCCGATCACGGAAGAATAGTATCCGAGCACCGTCAGCTGTTTCATCATCCGGAAAAAATGCGGCGGCTGGTCCTTGCCCTTGTCGCCGTGCGCCCTCTGCTCAGCGTCCAGGTCGTTTGCCAGCTCGGTTCTCTCCGCAGGGGCGCTATCGATGAACGATTTCCCGAACTTGCGCCGCGAGGCCTCATTGACCGTGGCGAGGCCCTCCAGGAAGGCGGCGTGGTGCGCCTCATCATAGCAGTCGGTGACCATCAGGGCCATGAAAGCGCCTATTCCGGCGGCCTTTGCGCCGGGGATCTCGGTCGCCGGGATGATCGTTTCTCCGATCTCGTCCAGGAGCGCCCTGTCCTCATCCGTGAATCCCGGAGCCTTCTTTTCCGGAACGCTCTGGCCTCCGAGGAGAACCTGCGAACCGACGAACGCGCCGCCCATCAGGAGCGCTATCCTGATCACGGCTTGCCTGCGGTTCATCGGGGGCTGCGGCTCGTCGGATCCGGTGAGGGGTCGTGTTGGGATCGGGTTCAAATTTCCCCTTTCTTGAGCGCCTCTACGGCGAAGGCTGCGGCCCGCGCCGTCAGGGCCATGTAGGTGAGCGACGGGTTCACGCATGAGGACGAGGTCATGCAGGCCCCGTCCGTGACGAACACGTTTGGGGCGTCCCAGACTTGGTTGTGCTTGTTGAGCACGGAGGTTTTTTCGCTGTGGCCCATGCGTGCCGTCCCCATCTCATGGATACCCTGGCCGAGGGCGTAACCCTTGTCGAAGGTCTTCACGTTCTTGACACCCGCGGCCTCGAGCATCTCTGCCGCATCGTTGGCCATGTCCTGCCGCATCCTGTGTTCGTTGGGACCCAGGTCGCAGTCAAACGACAGGATGGGCAGCCCCCACGCGTCGGTCCGGGTCCGGTCGAGCGTCACCTTGTTGTCGTGGTTGGGCAAAACCTCGCCAAAGGCGGTCATCCCTATTTGCCATCCCCCGGGCTCGGAGAGCGCTTCCTTGAGCGGGGCTCCGATGCCGATCTCCGCGACATCGCGCTCCCAGCCCGTGCGCCCCGCGCCGCCCTGGTAGCCAAAGCCGCGGTGATAGCCTCGCTTGTCCCCGAAGATATTGCGGAAACGTGGGATATAAAACCCGTTTGCACGGCGGCCAAAGACGTACCTGTCCTCGAATCCCTCCACATCGCCCCCTGCGCCAACCCGGAAATGGTGGTCCATGATGTTGTGGCCCAACTCCCCGCTGCTGCTCCCGAGTCCGTCCGGCCAGACCTCGGTTGCGGAATTCATGAGCACCCAGGCGCTGGCCATCGCCGAGGCGCAGAGGAAGACGATCCGCGACTTGAACACGTACGTCTCGCGGGTCTGCGTGTCCAGGACCTCGACCCCGGTGGAGCGCCGGGTGTCCTTGTTGTAGATGATCTTCGTGACGATCGAAAGGGGCCGCAGCGTCAGGTTTCCGGTCTTCAGTGCCGCGGGAAGCGTCGAGGACTGGGTGCTGAAGTAGGCGCCAAAGGGGCAGCCCAGGTCGCATTTGTTGCGGTACTGGCAGTTGTTGCGGCCGCGGTGCGGGGCGGTGAGGTTGGCCACCCGGCCGATGATCATGCGGCGGGAATCGGAGTAATGGGCCCTTATCCTCGCGGCCACATCCTTCTCGACGCAGTTGAGCTCCATCGGGGGGAGAAATTTGCCGTCCGGCAGCTGGGCGAGTCCCTCAAGGGATCCGCTTATCCCGGCAAACGACTCGGCGTGGTCGTACCACGGCGCCAAGTCGTCGTAGCGCAGGGGCCAATCGACGCCGATGCCCTCCTTCTTGTTGGCCTCAAAATCGAAGGTGTTCCAGCGGTAGCTCTGTCGCCCCCACATGAGCGAACGGCCTCCCACGTGGTATCCCCTGAACCAGTCGAAGGGCCTCTTCTCGATGTAGGGCGAGTCCTTGTCCTTGACCCAGTACTGGGCGTTGGACTCGTGGATGAAGTAGTCCCGGGTCGCGATGGGCTGCTCCTCGCGGATCTGGGTCGTGAGGCGGTCCCGATGCGGGATCTCCCACGGCGCCTTGAGGGCATTCACGTAGCCTGTGATATGCTCGATGTTTTCGCCCCGCTCCACCATCAGGACCTTCAGCCCGTTCTCGGTAAGCTCCTTTGCGGCCCAGCCGCCGCTGATTCCTGAACCGATGACGATGGCGTCGAAGTTCTGTTCGATCATGAGCGTTCCAAAGGGGGGGTACTCGTCAGGGGTGGACAGCGAGGCTTGGGTCTCCCCGAGGGCGGTTCAAGGCATTCCTTTCCGCAAATCGGCTTCCGTCTGGCCGCGGCGCGTGCCTAATAGGGAAACCCAAAAAATGAAATCGACCCCATCCAGAATCCTCGGCTCCGCGATCTTCCTCGCAGCTCTCTGCCTTGCCCATGGGGCTGGCGACCTCGGCCTCTTCACCGACCACGGCGACGTTGGAACGTCGAGCCGCCCGGGAACCGCCGCCTTTGACCCTGTTCGGGGCGCCTACACGATCGGCTCGAGCGGAGCGAACATGTGGTTCAAGGCCGACGCGATGCACTACGTCTGGAGGAGGGCAACGGGCGACCTCTCCATCGCCGCCGACATTTCCTTCGAGGGAACGAGCGCGCAGGGTCACCGCAAGGCGTGCCTGGTGATTCGGCAGGACCTCTCGCCCGGATCGGCGTACGTGGACGTGGCGCAACACGGCGACGGGCTTACCTCGCTCCAGTTCAGGCAGGAGAGGGACGGGGTCACGGCGGAGATCCAAAGCAATGTTCCGGCCCCGAAGCGCGTCCGCCTCGATAAGATTGGGGATGTGGTTTACCTGTCTGTGGCAGGACCGGACGGGGTGCTCCGCCCCTCCGGGGCCTCAATCAGGCTTCGTCTCGGCGACCCATTCTACGTGGGCCTTGCGGTATCGGCCCACGACGACACGGCGTTTGAGACCGCGGTCTTTTCCAGGGTCGAAGTGGGCGATGCCTCCGCCGGCGCAGCCGTTCCGCAGCCTGGACTCAAGATCCTGACGCTCCCGTCGGGAGACCGCCGAGTATCGGACCGCTGAGCGACTCCCGTGGACCTTGGGGGATGGGGGCGTTCCGCGTTTCGTTTTGCGCGGAGCCTCCCTGGGCGTTCAACTTAGGACCGATGATTTCGCTACAAGAGGGCAAGGGGTCGGGAATCAAAAAGCGCCAGGAGCGGATCCTTTGCCTGCGCATGGTCATCCTGGGCACGCAGCCGAAGGTCTGGAGGCGCCTCCTCGTGAGGGAAACCATGTGGCTCTCTCGCCTGCATGACGCGATCCAGATAGCCTTCGACTGGTTTGACTACCAGACGCACACGTTTGCCCTGGACGAGCTCAAGTTCGGAAACCCCGCCAAGAGGGACGACCTGATCGTGGAGGACGACCGCGACGTGACTCTCGCGGACCTGAACCTGGCCCACCGGGACAGGATGACCTACGCCTACCATTTTGGGGAGGCGTGGCATGTGGACATCCGGGTCGAGAAGACCGCGGCCCCGGGGAAAGGGATCCATTACCCGGTCTGCGTTGCGGGCGAGCGGGCGGGCCCGCCCGAGGACTGCGGGGGTCTCGAGGCCTTCCACGACATGCTCGCGTGCCTCAAGGAACCCGTCTCGGACCTCGGGAAGGAATGGACCGCTTGGCTCGGGCCCCAGTACGACCCCGGCGCGTGCGACCTGGACAAGGTGAACGTCGCCTTGAAGAAGCTCGGAAAGTAGCCGGGCTAGGATCCGGCGCCGCCTGCGGCTGCGAGCTTTTCGCGCAGGTGGGTTACCCGGAGCTTCGACTCGCCGTTCCTTACGGCCATGGCGTAGGCCGCGGGCTCGCCCACGATGAAGACTTTCCTGCGGCCGCGCGTGATCGCCGTGTACAGGAGGTTCCTCTGGAGCATCATGAAGTGAGCCTTGAGCAGGGGCACGATGACCACCGGGTACTCGCTTCCCTGGGACTTGTGGATGCTGATCGCATAAGCAAGGGCCAGGTCGCTCATCTCGCCGCGCGTGAACGTGTGCCGTTCGCCGTCGAATTCGGCATCCAGGGTTCCCGCCTCAGGATCCGTTGCGGTGATATAGCCGATGTCCCCGTTGAAGAGGTTCTTGTCGTAGTTGTTCCTTAGCTGGATCACCTTGTCCCCGCTCCTGAACTCGCCCGAAACGGTGCGTATCCCGCGCCCGCGGCCGTTCAGGGCCCCCTGGAGCTGCAGGTTTAAGTTGGAGACCCCGGCGACTCCCTTGTGCATCGGGGCCATCACCTGCACATCCGCCACCGGGTCGCACCGCTCAAAGTGCCTGGGGATGAAATCCGTGCACAATTCGATCACCTTCTGCACGCAGTCCTCCGCGGAATCAGCCATGAGGAAGGTGATGTCGGAGGAGGCCTGGATGTTGCTGACCGCCGTGGCGACAACGGGCAGTGACGTATCGGCGGAGTTGATCGCGTGAGCGGTCACGACGATCCCGCTCTGGCCCTTCTGGCGGAAGATGACGGAGAGGCGGGTGACGGGCGCCCTCGATGCCGCGATCATGTCTTGGAGCACATTGCCGGCCCCGACACTCGGAAGCTGGTCGGTGTCACCGACGAGAAGCAGGTGGGCCCGCGAGGGCACCGCCTGAAGGAGCGCCGAGGCCAGGCGCGTGTCGAGCATCGACACCTCGTCCACGATCAAGAAGTCGGTTGCCAGCGGGTGCAGCTCGTTGGCCGTGAAGCCCGCCCCCGGGTCGTACTTGAGCAGCCGGTGGATCGTGGAAGCGTATCCGCCGGTCGTCTCTGCAAGGCGCTGCGCGGCCCTCCCGGTGGGGGCCGCGAGGTGGACCCGGACACCCTTTGCCTTGAGGATATTGACAAGCGACCGGAGCGTGGAGGTTTTTCCCGTGCCGGGCCCCCCAGTTAGGATGGAGATCTTGTTGCTAAGGGCGTTCCGCACGGCGTGCTGCTGGAGCTCGTGGAACTGGAACCCGGCCTTTGACTCCGCCCACTCAAGTGCCGCGTCGATCCGGATTGGGGGCAGCCCGCTGGCGACCTTCAGGAGCCGGGCGACCACCTCGGCTATCTTGCGCTCCGCACGGTCGTTGGGGGGAAGCTGGATAAGCCCTGATCCCGGCAGCGGGTTCACCGCCGTGGCCGGGAAATGGCGGACGAGCTGGCGGGCGGCCACCAAGGCCTCGATCCTTGCCGTGACGAGGGCGGCCGAGGTCTCGAGGAGCTCGGCCGTGTAGTCCCTCAGCCGCTCCTCGCCGAAGGCCGTGTGGCCTTCCTCCTGCAGGCCCTCTAGCGCAAAAAGAATCCCGGCGTCGAGCCGTGGCGCGGCGTCGTTGGCGAAACCGAGGTTGATCGCAATCTTGTCAGCGGTCTTGAAGCCAATCCCCTCGATCTCCCGGGCCACACGGTAGGGCTCGGTCATCAGCACGGTCTTTGCCTGCGCCCCGTACTGCTTCACGAGCTTGATGCACTGGCTCGGGCTCACGCCATAGGTCTGCAGGAAGATGTAAAGCTCCCTTTCCGTCCGCTTCCCGTCCCAGGCCAGCTTGATCGCGGCCGCCCGCTTCTTTCCGATCCCGGGGACATCGCGCAGGCGGCCTGACTCCTCGCTCAGGATCCGGAAGGTGTCGGTCCCGAAGGCGTCCACGATCTTGTTCGCGTAGACGCGGCCTATGCCTGGAACCAGCCCGCTGCCCAGGTACTTTCGGATACCGTAAACGCTCGCCGGCAGCTCGCTCTTGAAGGAGGCGATCTTGAACTGCGCGCCGTGCTGGGAGTGGCGCGTCCACTCTCCGGTGAGGTGCAGGGTCTCCCCGCACTCGACGCCGGGTAGCGCCCCCACGATCGTCACCGGCTCCGCCTTGGCGCCATCCGCGCCGCTATCCGGCCGGAACTCGGCGATGGTATAGTGGTTCTCCTCGTTGAGGAAGATGATGCGCTCAAGGACGCCGGTGAGCGAGGCTGGCTCTAGGGATGCGGGCAAGGTGGGGGGAAGGACTCCCGAGCGATGGTCGAGAACCTCGCCGAAATCAACGCCGCATGTGCTAAGGCGTTGATCCGGGGGCCGGATTGGGTCAATCCTCGCGCCCATGGCTCGTTTTGTGTGCGCCCTCTTTATTCTGCTCATGTTGTCCGCAGCCCCGGGGCGGGGCGCGGATCCCGCAGGCCCGGACGAGGTGGTCTTGCGCCAGATGAACGACGACTATGTCCGGGCATTCCTCTCCTGCGACGTCGCACGATTCCGGACCCTGCTGGCCGACGATTTTACCGGGGTCCTGGCCAGCGGCAGGGTCATCGACAAGGATGAGTTCCTGCGCGAGGCGAAGGAACCCCCGGATGCCAAGGACCTTCGGCTGCACGACGTCGTGATCCGGGTCCACGGGGACTCTGCCCTGGTGGGCGCCTATGTGACCTACAACAGGTCGGTTGGTGCGCCGGTGAAGACCCGCTACACGACCCTCTATTTCCGTCGCGCAGGGGCCTGGGCCGTCGTATGGGTGCAGTGGACCCGGGTGGCGGCCCCGTAAATAGGACTGGCGCGCGGGCCTCCGGTAGGGGAGATTCCTCGGGATGCTCGTGAGCACAGAGCCCATAGAAGCCCGCGCCACGACCCAGACCGAGGGGACCGTGCTGGTGATCTCGCTTGAGGGCCGGTGGAGCCTTGAGTCAAAGACGCCCCGGTGGGGCTCGCTTCTCGGGCCACAGAACCCTTCCGCCGTCAGCCTGCGCGCCTCGGGCGTCTCCCAATGGGACACCTCCCTGGTCGTCTTCCTTGGCGAGGCGCTGCGCTCCTGCTCGGAATCGGCCGTACCCTGCGATGTTTCCCTGCTGCCCGAAAAGATGCGCGACCTCGCGCGGCAGTTCGAGGGCTCCATGAAGACGTGCGGCCACGGTGACCACTCGAGGAGCTTCGTCGTCGAGGTGGGCCTTGCCACACGCAGTGTCATGGACAACGCGAGGGACCTCCTGCAGTTCGTGGGCGAGTTCTGGATAGACACGACGCGCCTGATCCGGGGCAGGGCGGGGCTCAGGTGGAACGACTGCCTGAACGAGATGCAGCGGTGCGGCGCGATGGCCCTGCCGATCGTGAGCCTCATCAGCTTCCTGGTCGGCGTCACCCTGGCCTACTCGGGGGCCATTGTCCTGAAACGGTTCGGAGGAGAGATATGGGTTGCCGATCTCATCGGTGTCGCGATGACCCGGGAGATGGGGGCACTGATGGCGGCCATAACACTCTCGGGCCGCACGGGCGCCGCCTTCGCCGCGGAGATAGGCAGCATGAAGGCCAACGAGGAGATCGATGCGCTCTCGACGCTCGGCATTTCTCCGGTGCGGTTCCTGGTGATCCCCAGGGTCCTCGCCCTCGGCCTGATGATGCCCCTGCTGGCGATGTACGCCAACTGCCTGGGCATCCTTGGCGGCATGGCGGTGTCGTATGCGACCCTGGACATTCCCCCGACGGCCTACTGGGTCGAGATGCTGACGATCGTGGACACTCCGGACTTCGTGGTGGGGATCACCAAGTCGGTGGTATTTGGCCTAATCGTGGGCCTATCGGGATGCCTCCGCGGCCTCCAGGCGGACCGCACCGCCTCGGGCGTCGGCAAGGCCGCAACCTCTGCGGTCGTCACGGCGATCCTCCTCATCATTGTTGCAGACGCGATCTTCGCGATCCTATTCCACGCCATTGGCTTATGAGCAACGAAGCCCCTCCTGCGATCGAAGTCCGCGACCTATCCTGCGGCTACCAGGACACCTCGATTCTCGAGGGCGTCTCGTTCACGGTGCGCCCGGCCGAGGTCTTCTTCATCATCGGGGGATCGGGCTGCGGCAAGACCACGCTCCTGCGCAACCTGGTCGGCCTCGTCAAGCCCACCCGCGGGGAGGTCCTGTTCAACGGCCGCTCCTTCACTAACGCCGACTCCTCGGCGAAGAGGGATATGCTGCGGACCTTTGGCATGCTCTTTCAGAGTGGGGCACTCTGGACCTCGCTGACGCTCAGCGAGAACATCTCCCTTCCCCTCGAGGAATACACCCGCCTGCCCAAGGACGAGATCCGGAACATCGCCGCATTCAAGCTCGCGCAGGTGGGGCTGGCGGGATTCGAGGAGCACTATCCCTCGGAGATCAGCGGCGGCATGCGCAAGCGGGCAGGCCTTGCCAGGGCGCTTGCCCTGGACCCGGGGATCGTCTTTTTCGACGAACCGTCGGCGGGCCTGGACCCGGTCACAGCCCGCAACCTGGACGACCTGATCGTGCAGGTCCGCGACACGTTCGGGACCACGATCGTCGTGGTGTCCCATGACGTGGACTCGATATTCGGGATAGCCGACCGGGTCATCATGCTCGACCGCGAGACGCGGGGGATCATTGCCGAGGGCAAGCCGAGCCAGGTGGCTGTGGACTCGGGGAACCCGAAGGTCGTAGAATTTTTGACACGCAGGGGCGTGAAGGCAGGATAGCAGGGATTGGGCAGCCACAGTTGCACATGAAAACAAAGATTAGTCCCGCAGTGGTAGGTACTTTTGTCCTAGGCGCGTTCGCGATCGGGATCATAGGCCTGCTTTCCATAGGCAGCCTGAGCCTATTTTCTAAGCCGGAGCGCTTCATCGTCTACTTTGACGAGGGCATCAGCGGACTTGACCAGGGATCGCCCGTGAAGCTGCGCGGCGTCCGCGTGGGGCACGTGGTCGAGACCTCGATCCGCTACGACCGCGAGACCGGCAAGTCCCTTGCGGCGGTGGTGTGCGAGTTGAACCGGGGCGCAATCTCGGACGAGCATGGCGCGATCCTGGACGTCTCCGACCGAAGCGCCCTCCAGGCGCTCGTAGACCATGGGCTGAGGGCCCAGCTGGAGATCGGCGGCCTGGCCACCGGCCTCCTCTTCGTGGAGCTCGACTTCATGGACCCGGTGAAATACCCGGACACGACCAAGACAAGCGATGTGAAGTACGTGGTCATTCCCCCCACGCCCTCGGAGATCTCGGAATTTCGCGCAAGCGCGGCGACCCTCATGGCGAACGCCACGACGCTCCTCGCCAAGATGCAGGAGATCGACTTCCGCGGCCTCTCGGATGAGATGAAGAAGCTGGTCGTGGAGGCGCGACTTCGGGTCGAAGGGGTCGACTTCAAGGGCCTGGCGGCCCAGTGGAAGAGGACGGGCGAGTCGGTCGACGCGCTGGCCCGATCGCCCGACACGATCCACTCGATCGAGAACCTGAACAAGACCATGGAGGCGCTCCGCTCCTCGATCGGCCGGCTGGACACGCAGGTGGACTCAAACGGCAAGGAGCTCCAGGCAACCTTGCTCCAGGCCAAGGCGGCGCTCGTGTCGTTCAATGCCGCCGCCCAGTCGGCAAAGGGTTTCATCAACGCCCAGCAGAACTTCGGGGCTGACACGAGCCGCGCCCTTGAGCGCGTGGCTGACGCGGCAGAGTCCGTCCAGAGGCTCGCTGATTTCCTGGAGCGCAACCCGAACGCGCTCCTCTCGGGCCGCAAAGAGCCGAAATAAGCCATTGTTCGCCATGAATATCCCGAATATCTCGACCTTCCGGTTCCTCGCGCCTGCGGCGGCCCTCTGCCTCATGGGAATCCTCGCCGGCTGCAACATCGCGCAACCCGCACAGGATGACCCGACCCGTTATTTTGTGCTCTCTGATCCCGTCGGCCCCGCAAAGGAGGGGGCGGTGGCCCCTGGCGCGGCGCGCATCGGCCTGAAGGCGGTCAAGATCGAGGGCTACCTGAAGCGGCGCGAGATCGTCGTGCGCACGGGCGAGAACGAGGTCGAGTTCAGGGACTACCGCCGCTGGGCGGAGCCATTGGAGGCCGCCCTGTCCCGCGTCCTTCGAGCCAGGCTCCTTTCGTCGGCCGACGTTGCGCAGGTTTCTGTTGAGCCGTTCCCGACCGACCAGGACCGCGACTTTGACGTCTCGGTCGAGGTCCGGCGGTGCGAGGGGCTGGCACCCCGCTCGGGAAAGACCGGGGCAAGCTTTGTGGCGATCTTCGAGATATCGACGACCGGGCCCAACCCGAGGGTGGTGCAGCGCAAGACGTTCGTGGCGCCTGACTCGGCCTGGGACGGCACCGATTACGACCGGCTTGCGAACCTCCTTACCGCCGACGCCTCGGCCCTCGGCCAGGAGATCCTGGCCGCCCTTCCCCCAAAGGCGTGAGCTACTTGAGGGCGGCGGCGATCCGCTCCAGGGCCCTCTCGACATTCTCGCGGCTGTTGAAGGCGCTGATCCGCACGTGGCCTTCGCCGCACTTCCCGAAGCCGGCTCCCGGGGTGCAGACGACCTGGGCCTTTTCAAGAAGCAGGTCGAAAAACGCCCACGAGTCGCGCCCGACGTTGATCCAGATATAAGGGGCATTCTCGCCCCCGACGCACGCGAAGCCGAGGCGGGTCATCGCGGACCGGATCAGCTGTGCGTTGGCAAGGTAGAAGTCGGTGAGCGCGCGGGCCTGGCTTCTGCCGGCATCCGTGAAGATGGCGGCCGCAGCCCGCTGGATGGGGTAGGATACGCCGTTGAACTTGGTCGTGTGCCGCCGGTTCCAGAGCGCATGGAGCGACTGGGGACGCCCCTCGGCGTCCGAGGCCATGAGCGTCTTGGGGATCACCGTGTAGGCGCACCGCGTCCCCGTGAAGCCGGCCGTCTTCGAGAAGCTCCGGAACTCAATCGCGACATCGCGGGCGCCCTCGATCTCGTAGATCGAGTGGGGTATCTGCGGGTCGCGGATGTAGGCCTCGTAGGCGGAGTCAAAGAGGATCACGGCCTTGTTGCGCTTCGCATAATCCACCCAGGCCGAGAGCTGGGCCTTGGTCGCCACGGCCCCTGTGGGGTTGTTGGGGAAGCAGAGGTAGATCAGGTCGGCCGGTGCGGACGGCACCGCCGGGACGTAGCCGTTGGCCGCGGTCGAGTCCAGGTAGAGGATGCCCTCATAGCGGCCGTCGACGTTCTGCCCGGTGCGCCCAGCCATGACATTCGTGTCGACGTACACGGGGTAGACCGGGTCGGGTATGGCGAGTCGGATGTCCGTCGCGAAGATCTCCTGGATGTTGCCGCAGTCGCACTTTGAACCGTCGGAAACGAAGATCTCGTCGGACTCGATCCGGCAGCCTCGGTCGGCGTAGTCATTCTTCGCGATCAGGTCGCGCAGGAAGGGATAGCCCTGCTCGGGCCCGTATCCCTTGAATGTCGCTCGCTGGGACATCTCGTCGGCGGCAAGGTGGAGCGCCTCCACGCACGCGGGGGGCAACGGTTCCGTGACATCTCCGATCCCGAGCCGGATCACCGGCTTACCTGGGTTCGCGGCGGTGTACGCGCCCACCCGCCGTGCGATGTCGGCAAACAGGTAGGAGGCCTTCAGCTTCGAGTAGTTCTCGTTGATTCGTATCATGGAATGGTAAATAGTGGGTGAAGAGGGCTCGTACCGGCCGAAAACCTTGAAGAAACCCTTCGGGGAGGCATTGTTCAAGCCCTCGTTAGCCCCATGGAGACAATCGATTCGGTGGCGCAGATGCGGACCGCGGCGTCGCGGCTTAAGTCCGGGAGGGGCAGCCTGTCGCTCGTCCCCACGATGGGTGCGCTGCACCCGGGGCACGAGGCCCTGATTGCGGCCGCTAGGGCCCAAGGGGGGGCCGTCGTTGTTTCCCTCTTCGTGAATCCCCTGGCATTCGGGGCAAATGAGAATTTTTCGGGGTATCCGAGAAGCCTCGAGCGGGATCTCGCGCTCTGCGAGCGGTTGGGGGTCGACGCGGTCTTTGCACCGCCGACGCAGGAGATCTACCCCAAGGGCTACTCGACATTCGTGGCGGAGGAGTCCGTGAGCAGGCCCCTCTGCGGGCTTTCCCGTCCGACCCATTTCAGGGGCGTGGTGACGCTGATCACCAAGCTCATCAACATCGTCGGGCCCGACCGGATCGTCCTCGGCCAGAAGGATGTCCAGCACGTTGCGGTTATCCGAAAGGTGACGGCCGACCTGAACTACAATGTCGAGGTCGTGGTTGTCCCGACCGTGCGCGAGCAGGACGGCTTGGCCGTGTCGGTGCGCAACCACGACCTGAGCGCCACCCAGAGGCACGAGGCGCTGGCCATCAACACGGCCCTCAGCAAGGCCAAGGAGATGGTCGAGTCGGGCGTCCGGAGCACCGACCGCCTGGTGGCCGAGGTGACCCACATCCTGGGGCACCACAACCGGGTGCGCGTCATCTACGCCTCGGTCGTTGATCCCAGCACGATGGAGGCCATACGCGAGGTGGAGCCCGGGAAGGCCCTTCTCTGCATCGCCGCCTGGGTCGACGAGATCCGCCTTACCGACAACGTGGTCCTCTAGGCCGCCGCGTTGGAATGGAATCACCCTTCAAGACGGTCGGCATCGTGGGCACAGGCGCCATTGGCGCCTATTACGGCGCCCGCCTGGGGCTTTCAGGGACCAACGTGCGGTTCCTGATGCGCGGGGACTTGTCCGCCGTGAGAGGCAGGGGATCCGTCCTTATCCGCGAGGGGTCGCGCACCGAGGAGCTTAGCCCCGTAGCGGTTTTTGGATCCACCTTGGAAATGGGGCCCGTTGACCTGGTCCTGGTTGCGCTCAAGACCACGTCGCGAACCGGGCTAAGGGAGCTTGTCGGGCCGCTTGTTGGGCCGTCCACGGTCATCGTGACCCTCCAGAACGGTCTCGGAGCCGATGAATTCCTGGCGGGAATCTTCGGCGCGGAGCGGATCATCGGAGGGCTCGTCTTCATGGCGATCACCCGCACCGGGCCCGGCGAGGTGAAGGTTTTTCACCAGGGCTCGGTGGAACTCGGCGAATTCGGCCGTCCGCCGGGCCAGAGGACCCACGCCCTCTGCGCGCTCCTGAAATCGGCCGGCATTAGGGCCCGCGTGGTCGACAACCTGCTTGAGGCACGCTGGCGAAAGCTCGTCTGGAACATTCCCTTCAATGGGCTTTCGATCGCCGAGGGCGGGATCACGACCGACCGGATCTGCGCGGACCCGCGCCTGGCCAGCGAGGCGCATGCCCTCATGCGCGAGGTCCAAAAGGCGGCGGCCGGATTCGGCTTCGAGATCCCCGATCGCTTCGTCGAGAAGCAGTTTGAGGTGACCCCTCCCATGGGGGCCTACCAGCCTTCGAGCCTCGTCGACTTCCTTGCTGGCCGCGAGGTCGAGGTGGAGTCCATTTGGGGGGAGCCCCTCCGGAGGGCGGAGGCCGCCGGGATCGGGGTGCCGAGGCTTGCCGAGCTTTACAAGCGCCTCGTCTCCGTCTGCCGGAGGTGAGCCCCCTTTGTCCCGGCATCGATCAGCCGCCAGGCGGAGGGGCGCGTCCCCATCATCGCGCTTGCCGTCCAAGCCCTCAGGAGAATCATCCTTTGCATGCGTAGATTCCTGCTCGCGGCGGACCGCGGGACCCTCCGGTGATGCTCACCGACGGCCGCACGCCCCTCTCCGGCAAGCGCGTCCAGCTCATGGCGACGTGCCTGTGCGACGCGTTCCACGCCGATGCGGCGAAGGCGACGGTCGAGGTGCTGGAGCGCCTGGGCTGCGAGGTCGTGTTCCCCGAGGGCCAGACGTGCTGCGGCCAGCCGGCATTCAATGGTGGCGACTGGACCGCCTCCCGGAAGGTGGTGCGCCACGCGGTGAGGACATTTGAGTCGGATGATCCGGTCGTTGTTCCATCGGGCTCGTGTGCGGCGATGCTCTTCCACGGAGCCAAACTTGAATTTGAGCACGAACCCGACCTCGGGGAAGTCGTGGCCCTGGGGAGGAAGACCTGGGAGCTCGGGGATTTTATCGTGAACGGCCTCGGGGTCCGGTCCTGGCCTGGCCGATTTGACGCCTCGATTGCGCTGCACAGGTCCTGCCACACGCGGGGCACGGGCAGCAGCGACGCCGTGGCGCTCCTCCTGGGCTCGATAGCGGGCGTGCGCATGGTCGAGTTTGGGGAAGGCGAGCAGTGCTGTGGCTTTGGGGGCACCTTCTCCGTCGCTTTTCCCCATATTTCCGGCGCGATGGGAAGCTTGAAGTTGGACCATGTTCGCGCCGCCAACCCCGACGTCCTTGTCTCGGGGGACATGGGCTGTCTCATGCACCTGGGCGGCATCGCAAACAAGGCGGGGAAACCCATCCGGACGATGCACTTTGCCCAGATTCTCCGCGACGCGGCGGCTGGCCTGCCATGAGAACGCAGCCCATCGACCAGGCGGCGGCGGCTCTGGATGCGGAGACCAAGGCAGCGGTCTACGACGGCTCAAAGGTGGGGCATGAGAAGCGGACAAAGGTGCTCTTCGACCACTATGCCGACCCGAATCGCCTCCGGGCGCTCGCCGGGGAGATTAAGCAGCATGTGGTGGAGAACCTGGACACCTACCTTCCGGCCCTGGAGGCGAAGCTCCAGGAAAATGGCGTCAAGGTGCACTGGGCTTCGACGGCGGCGGCGGCGTGCGAGGCGGTGCACGGGATCATGAAGGCAAGGGGGGCCACGAAGCTTGTGAAGGCCAAGACCATGGTGAGCGAGGAGATCGAGCTTGAGGGCTATCTCAAGGATCGGGGCATCGAGTCGCTCGAGACGGACCTGGGCGAGTTCATCGTGCAACTCGACCATGACCACCCCTCGCACATCATTAAGCCGATCATGCACAAGAACCGCCGGCAGATCGCGCGGACCTTCGAGAAGAACGGATTGGGCGCGTACAACGACGAGCCCGGGGTCATCACCCAGCGGGCACGGCAGTACCTCCGGCACAGGTACCTGGAGGCCGATGTCGCGCTGACCGGAGCCAACTTCGTGGTCGCAGAGAGCGGCCGCGTGGTCGTCGTTACGAACGAGGGCAACTCCCGGTTCTGCCTGGCCGCGACACGCTGCCACATCGTGCTTGTCGGCATAGAGAAGATCCTGCCAAGGGACCGCGACCTGGGGCTTTTCCTGAACCTCCTGGCGCGGTCCGGAACGGCGCAGCAGCTGACGGTGTACAACGAGTTTGTCAGAGGGCCGCGGGGCAGGGGACAGCCGGACGGGCCCGAGGAGATGCATGTCGTCTTTGTCGACAACGGACGGACGGACGTCCTGGCGAGCGAGTGCAGGGACATCCTCCGGTGCATCCGCTGCGGGGCCTGCCTTAACGTCTGCCCGGTGTACCGGCAGGCCGGGGGGCACGCCTACCGGAGCGTCTACCCGGGACCCGTGGGGGCCGTGCTCTCGCCGCTGCTTCTCGGGAAGCGCTTTCCCGAGAAGGCCGACCTTCCGAAGGCGTCGAGCCTCTGCGATGCCTGCAACGAGGTGTGCCCCGTCAACATACCGATCCCGGATCTGCTGCTCAGGCTGCGCGACAGGGCCCACCGCGAGGGCATCCCTTCGCCCGGGACCCCGCCCATGGGGGCCTGGGCCATCCTTGCAACCCAGCCGGTGGCCTGGAGAGCCGCGCTTGCCGCGGGCCGGATCATGAACGTCCTGCCAACAGGCCTGATCCCCGTGCCGGCGCTCCGGGCCTGGGAATCCCAGCGGGTCCTTCCGCCCTGGCGCGGCGGCGAGTTCCGGAAATGGCTTAAAATGCGTCGCCAGTAGCCCGTTAAGAGGCAGACTCGGCCAAAATTATTTTGCGCATGGATACCCCAAGAGACGCCAGGCCCAAGCTCGAGCCCTTCATCCTTCCGGAGACCGTGATGAAGGAGTTCACGGTGCGCGCCCTAATCATGGGGACCTTCCTTGGGATTATCTTCGGGATGTCGTCACTGTACCTTGTGCTGAAGGTGGGCCTCACCGTCAGCGCTTCGATACCGGTGGCCGTCATCTCCCTGGCGCTCTTCCGCATGCTCTCGAAGCTGGGCATTCGGGATGCCACGATCCTAGAGAACAACATCACCCAGACCGCAGGTTCCGCGGGCGAGTCGCTGGCCTTTGGCGTGGGGGTGACGATGCCGGCGATCATGATTCTGGGCTTCGACCTGGAACTGACGCGGGTCCTCCTGGTCTCGGTGCTCGGGGGTCTCCTCGGCATCCTCATGATGATCCCGCTCCGGAGGGCCTTGATCGTCAAGGAGCACGGGATCCTTAAGTACCCGGAGGGGACCGCGTGCGCCGCCGTCCTCACGGCGGGCGCCTCAGCCGAGGACCGGCTCCAGGCTTCTCCCGGGGCTGTGGCCGAGATGCGGGCTGCCGAGGCTGCGGGGCTCGGGAAGGCGCCGGGAGCCAGGGCTATCTTTACGGGACTTGGAATCGGCATCGTCTACAACGTCCTTAACCGGGCGGCCCGCCTGTGGAAGGACACGCCGGAGAAGGTCTTTGGCGCTCCCTTCAACGGGGCCAGTGTCAGCGCGGAGATATCCCCCGAACTCCTCGGGATCGGGTACATCATCGGGCCGAGGATCGCCGCCCTCATGTGTGGGGGTGGCGTGCTCTCCTACCTGGTCCTTATCCCGATGATAAAGTTCTTTGGTGAGCACATCGCGTCGCCCGTCGCACCCGGCAAGATGGCGATCGCCGACATGGCGCCCGACGATGTCCGCGGCGCCTACATCCTCTACATCGGCTCGGGTGCGGTGGCCGCGGGAGGAATCATCAGCCTCCTGCGCTCGCTCCCGACGATCTGGCACGGCCTGAAGGAGGGCCTCCGCGATGTCGGGTTCCTGAACCTAGGGGCCAAAGCAGGCGAGGCCGGGGCGGGTCCCGTGCCGCGCACGGAGCGGGATCTCTCCATGAAATTCGTGGGGATTGGGATCATTGTCCTGATGGCGGCCATCATGGCGGCTCCGATGCTCCTCGACGCCGGGATCGGCACAAAGCTCGTGGGTGCGTTTCTCATCGTCCTCTTCGGGTTCCTCTTCGTGACCGTGTCTTCCCGCCTGACCGGCGAGATCGGCTCCTCATCCAATCCCATATCGGGGATGACGATCGCGACGCTGCTCCTGACCTGCCTGATCTTCCTGCTCGTTGGCTGGACAGGGAACACCTATTACGTCACCGCCCTCTCGATCGGCGCCATTGTGTGCATCGCCTCCTCGAACGGCGGCAGCACCTCCCAGGACCTGAAGACCGGACATATCCTGGGCGCGACGCCCAAGTACCTCCAGATCGCGATCCTCTTCGGCTCCTTTGCTTCGGCGCTGGTGCTCGGCCCCATGCTCCTGGTGCTCAATGATTCCGCTGCCACCTACGTGCCAATTGCTGCGGTCGCCCCTGAGGGGCTCCACGTGGATCCCGCATCGCTGACCCAGCACGAGAAGATCATGGGGCCGCAGGCCCGCGACGACGCCAATTCCTACCTGGTGTGGCACCGGAGCGACCCGTCCGGGGGCGCCTCCGAGAAATACCTTGTTGACGCCTCGGGCAAGGCGGTCTGGCTCGTCGACCCGGGCATCAACGGAACCCACTTCAAGCGGCCCGACGGCTCGACGGTGAAGAAGTTCTTCGCCCCGAAGGCGACGCTCATCTCCTATATCATCAAGGGCATCCTCGGGCACAAGCTGCCCTGGTCCCTGGTGCTCCTAGGAGTGATGATTTCCCTCACGCTCGAAATGTCAGGGGTCCCCTCTCTCGCGTTTGCCGTCGGCATCTACCTGCCCCTGTCCTCATCGAGCCCCATCTGGGCCGGGGGCATTGTCCGGTGGCTTGTGGACGCCTACAATCGCCGCAGGCACAGCGGCAAGAACTTGAGCGAGGAACAACTTGCCGCGGAGGGGGACAAGAGCCCGGGCGTCCTCCTGGCCTCTGGCTACATTGCCGGCGGAGCCATTGCCGGGATCGTGATCGCGATCCTGCAGGGTGTCCCGAGCCTCGAGCCGATCGACAACAGGTTCAACGAATGGGCGACGGCCTTTAATCCGTTCTACAACGGGCCGTATGCCGACGCCCTCTCGATGCTGTTCTTCATCGGATTGTGTGTATTCCTGTATCTTGTCGGCAGGGAGACCCTTCTCAGGCCTAGAAAGCGGCCGGCCGGATAGGAGCTTATGGGAGGCGACCGCGATACGATCATGGCTAAGGTTCGTGCTGCGCTGGCCCCGCTTTCCGCGCGCGCTCCGATGCCGGACTACGACGGCGGGATCGAATTGGCGCGGGAGCGTGCGGACTCGGGCGACCCGATGGCCGAGTTCACTGCGCGCCTGAAGGCCGTGAACGGCGAGGTGGTCGCCGATCCCGGCGCCCTTGCCGAGTCGCTCAGGAGCCGGGGGTGGACCCACGGCTACTGCGACCCCGTGCTCTGGCCGCTCCTGGCGCCGCACTTCGGGTCCGGTTTCGTGGTCGAGACCCAGTTCGACCGGAGCAGGGTGGACGACTATTCCTTCGGGATCACGCGAGCCGTCGGGGCGATTGCGGAGACCGGAACGGTTATTCTCAACGATGAGACCACGTCTTCCCGCCTAGCGGCCCTGGCTCCCTGGGCGCATGTGGCCGTGATTCCCCGGGGGGGGCTCTTTCCGGACCTGCCCGCGGCCGTTGCCGCGATGGGATCCGACCCCAACGTCATCTGGTGCACCGGTCCCTCAAAGACGGCGGACGTGGAGGGTATCCTAATCGAGGGGGTCCATGGTCCCGGGGCCCAGATCGCGATGTTCGTCGACTAGACGGTGAAGGTGCGAGCCGCGGTTCCGGTGAATTTTAGGTGAACCGGGCTCTGGGATGGGTCCCCGGCTTCATTAAGGGGCGGCCTGTGACGATAGAGCATGCATCTATCATGCACCCCGGGGAAATACTTGAGTCATGCGATCTTGGAAAACTGCCCAGCGGCCCGCGGGTCCTTTCCCGGCTCATCTCCGCCATCCGGCAACCGGAAGTCCAGCTCTCGGACGTGGCGGAGCTGTTCCGCGCGGACCCCGCGTTGACGGCAAGGGTCGTCACCGTCTGCAACAGCCCATTCTATTCGCGGGGACAGCCGACGGCGGACATCCGCGATGCCATCCTGCACCTGGGGCTGGCGGAGGTCTCGCAGATCGTCCAGGCCGCAACATTGACCGACTTCAAGAAATACCCGACGCACCTCTATACCAAGACAGCGGATCACTTCTGGGAGCGTTCCCTGCACACGGCTTTTGTCATTGAGGAGATTAGCGGCGGCAACCCGGCTGCCTACACGGCCGGCATCACGCACCTGGTGGGGATATGGGTATTGTGCAGCATCTTTCCCTGGGGCCACATGACGATCGATGAGCGCGAGCTCGACTTGCAGGCCCAGCTTGAGGAGCACCGCCTGGGGGTGACGTTTGCGGCGGCCGGGGCCTGTGCCCTCGCCAAGTGGGGGTTTGCACCGGAAATCTGCGCGGCGGTCCAATGGCAGATAGCGCCCTCGGCCGCCAACAACCCGGGCGAACGGGAACTGGCGAGACTCCTCAAGAGGGCCGTGGCGATCACCAACTGGCACTACGGGGTGAAGAACGAGCACACCCTGATCCGTTCCGACCTGACGATCACCGACCTCGAGGACTGCAACCAGCGCTCCCTGGAAAAGGTGGCCCGGATCGGGCTTGGGGGCTAGCGGGTCCCGGATCCCCAAGGCCGGATTATCCGCCTTGGAGCGCGTTCAGGCGCCCTCGTTTGTAACGGGATTGGTGAGCGAGCCGATCTTTTCTATTTCGATGGTAATCGAATCCCCGGCCTTCAGGAAGACCGGCGGCTTGCGGGCATAACCCACGCCGTGCGGCGTACCGGTCAGGATCACGGTGCCGGGAAGGAGCGTTTTGCTGCCGCTTAGGAACTCGATCAGGGTCGGCACGTCGAACACCATGTCGTCCGTGCTCCAGTCCTGCATGGTCTGGCCGTTTAGGACGGTCTTTATCCGGAGAGCGTTTGGATTCGGGATCTCGTCGCGCGTCACCAGGACGGGACCGAGGGGGCAGAACGTGTCGAAACTCTTGCCTTGGCAGAATTGGCCGCCGCTCCACTTGAACTGCCAGTCGCGGGAGGAGACGTCGTTGGCCGCGGTGTACCCGAGCACATAGTCGAGCGCGTTGGCCCGCGTGGCGTTCTTGCAGGCTTTGCCGATCACAACGGCCAGCTCGCATTCGTAGTCGACCTCATGGCTTGCGAGCTTTGTCGGGATTTCGATCGGATCCCCTGGGTTCTGGAGCGAATTGGTGCTCTTGATGAAAAGCATGGGCTTCTCCGGCAGGCCCTTCCCGCCCTCCTCGGCGTGCTTCCGGTAGTTGAGGCCGATCGCCAGGATGTTCACGGGGACAAGAGGAGCCAGGAGCTTGCCCGGCTTCACGGTCCTGTCCGTGACCTGATACGAGCCGAGGATGTCCCCGGTGATTTCGCGCGCTGAGCCGTCGGGCTGGAGCGCGGCGTAGGCGGGGCCGGAGGGGGAGAGGTGGCGTATGATCTTCATTTTTTAGGGTTCAGCCGAGGCATAGGCCTCCATGCCCACGCAGGAGCAGATGAGGTGTCGGTCCCCGTAGACATTGTCGACGCGGCCGACTGAGGGCCAAAACTTCGAAGCTCGGGTCCACGGCGCCGGGAAGGCGGCGATCTCGCGGGTATAGGGATGATCCCATTCATCCGCGCAGACGACCCGGGAGGTGTGCGGTGCGTTCTTCAGGGGATTGTTCGCCTTATCCGACTCCCCGTTCGCGACGGCCTGCATCTCTCCGTGAATCGAGATCATCGCCTGGCAGAACCGGTCGAGCTCGGACTTGGTCTCGCTCTCTGTCGGCTCGATCATGAAGGTTCCGGGGACGGGGAATGAGAGGGTCGGCGCATGGTAGCCATAGTCCATCAGGCGCTTCGCGGCGTCCTCCGCCTCGACGCCGTGCTTCTTCCATCCCCGCAAGTCGACGATGCACTCGTGGGCCACCAGGCCCGAGAGGCCGCGGTAGAGGACGGGGAAGAACTTCTCCAGGCGCTTTGCGACGTAGTTGGCGTTCAGGATCGCCACCTTGGTGGCCTCCGTGAGGCCGTCGGGCCCCATCATCCGGATGTACATCCAGGAGATGACCAGGATGCTCGCGCTTCCCCATGGGGCGGCGCTCACCGCACCCAGGTGGGCCCGGCCCTGGTCCTTGGAGAATGGCGACGTGACCGCGTGGCCGGGCAGGAACGGCACCAGGTGCGCCGCGACCCCTATCGGCCCGACTCCGGGTCCTCCCCCGCCGTGCGGGATGCAAAAGGTCTTGTGGAGGTTCAGGTGGCAGACGTCGGCCCCGATGGTCCCCGGCGACGTGAGACCAACCTGGGCGTTCATGTTGGCCCCGTCCATGTAGACCTGGCCGCCATGGGTGTGGACGATGGCGCAGATGTCCTTGATCGCGCTCTCGAATACCCCGTGGGTCGAGGGATAGGTGACCATGAGCGCGGCGAGGTCCTCGGAATGGGCCTGCGCCTTGGCCTTCAAGTCGGCGACGTCGATGTTGCCATGGCTGTCGCAGAGGACGGGCACCACGTGGTAGCCGCACATGGTCGCGCTCGCCGGATTCGTACCGTGGGCGGAGGTGGGGATCAGGCACACGTTCCTCCGGCCATCCCCTCGGGATTCGTGGTAGGCCCGCACGACCAAGAGTCCTGCATATTCGCCCTGGGATCCGGCGTTGGGCTGGAGCGAGACTGCGGCGAAGCCCGTGATCTCCGCGAGCCAGCCCTCGAGGTCCTTGAACAGCCTGCGGTATCCCCGGGCCTGCTCCGCGGGGGCAAAGGGGTGCAGGCGCGAGAATTCCGGCCACGACACCGGGTACATCTCGCTTGAGGCGTTAAGCTTCATGGTGCAGGAGCCGAGCGAGATCATCGACTGGCAGAGCGTGAGGTCCTTCGCCTCGAGGCGCTTGATGTAGCGGAGCATCTCGTGCTCGGTGTGGTAGAGGTTGAAGACGGACGCCGAGAGGAAGGAGCTGGTGCGGGCGATGGGCGCGCCGAAATCGGGGCTCACCGATCCGGCCTCGGGCAGCGGCACGCCGCCAAATATCCCGAGGATGACTCTTACCTCCTCGAGGGTCGTGGCCTCGTCTAGGGAGATCCCGACCCGGCTGCCATCGATCCGGCGCAGATTAAAACCCTTCGCCTCAGCGGCGGCTAGCACCCTCGCCGGGGCCACATTGCCCACGATCAGCGTGTCAAAGAAGGGCTCCGAGCCGACCGTTGCGCCGGCCGAACGCAGGCCCGAGGCGAGGAGCTCGGCGAGATATTTCGTCCTCCGGGCGATCCGTCGCAGCCCCTCCGGGCCGTGGTAGACCGCATACATCGAGGCCATGACAGCGAGGAGGACCTGAGCCGTGCAGATGTTCGAGGTGGCCTTGTCGCGGCGGATGTGTTGCTCGCGCGTGCCGAGCGCAAGGCGAAGGGCCGGGTTGCCCTGGGCGTCACGCGACACGCCGACCAGACGTCCGGGCATCTGCCTCTTGAACGCGTCCTT